>Ga0196972_1000008_pt1 | contig 239597 bp, 226 predicted proteins | sample S1v_2013CmetaG_FD_148618 | JGI IMG/M metagenome (GOLD analysis project Ga0196972, IMG submission 148618) | Soil microbial communities from Anza Borrego desert, Southern California, United States - S1+v_20-13C | ecosystem: Environmental > Terrestrial > Soil > Desert | place: USA: California...
TTGGTTGCTCTTCCAACGTCGGTTTTCTAAAGATTATGAGCACAACCCGAAAACCTCCGAAACCATGCTCTATATCGCTTCATGCACCCTGATGCTCAGACGGTTACACCCTTTGTAAACAAGCTCTCAAGCTCATTTCGAAGCACCGCATCTTCGATCACGGCATCCATCACTAGCGCCTGGCGAACCCGTACTTCGCTCAAATGCCAGCCATCCTCGCCTTCGTGCCAAGGCAAGAGCTGTCCCTCCCGCCAGCGAGCAAGGCGCAATGTGTGGGTTTCCTCGCCTAACCGGGTCAGTGCAATGCGGTCTTCCCACCAGGTTTCCTCGTCCGCCTGATAGCCTGCATCCAGGCGAATCGCATGGTGTTTGACGGCGGATTGTTGCACCAACCGACCTGCTTCGGCATCGAAATGCTTGCCCAACAAGGCACCCGGCATTGCTTGATCCGCTTCGGGGCCATAAACGCCTTCGATCAAAGCACGGGCATCCTCCGGCATTCGGAAGCCTTGTTGGTCGGCCAATCGCTTGGCCGTCAGCCATAACTGACCGTGGTTGGGATAAACCGCCGCGCCCTTGGGGAAAAAGCCCTGGTACCAATCCTCGCCAACCTCGCTGTCGGGCAAGGGGCCGAAAACGATAAGCCGCGCTCCGCCGCGCCGATCCGGCTGACGGGCGGGTAAAAGGTTGCCTTGCTCGTCACGCGCATGGCGTTGCAAACGCCCGGCCCGCTGAATGAGCAAGTCTATGGGCGCGAGATCGGAGACCAGCAGATCGAAATCCACATCCAGAGATTGCTCCACCACCTGGGTGGCAATGACCAATTGTCCCGCCCGCTCCGTTGGGCCGGAGTCTTTGCCAAAACGTTGGAGCATAGCGTCTTCAATGCATATCCGGTCGCCCGTGGTGAAGCGGGCATGAAAAAGATGGACGCGCGCAGGATCGAAGCGCTCGTCGTCCAGAACGCGGGCATGGGTTTCCAATGCGTCGGCCACCGTGTTGCGTATCCAGCAGGCGCAACCGCCGGCGGCGAGCGTCTCGTGCAGCGCCGCCCAAACCGATGCTTCCTCGGCCTGAAGTTCAACCCGCACCGAGCGCGCCACCTCGGGGCGAGTGCCCAACGGTATTTCGTTAGGTTTGATTGGGGAGTTGCTTATCTGCGTCAGCAGTGGATAAGCATCGGACTGTAAAGACTGAATACCCGCGCCCAGTCCACGCCGAAAGGCATCGGCCAATTGCTGTCGGCTTGCCAACGGCAGGGTGGCCGAAAGCAGAATGGCGCTGCCGCCGGCACGAGCCTGCAACGTGAGAAGCTGATTCAGCAAACCCAGCATGTAGGCATCGCAGGCATGGACTTCATCCACAATCAGCAATTTGCCGAACAAACCCAGCACTCGTAGCGACTGATGCTTGCTGTGCAATACCGCCAGCAGCGCTTGGTCGACAGTGCCCACGCCGATATGGGCCAGCAGGGCTTTTTTCCGATTGTCAGCAAACCAGGCATTGCAGCGGGCAGAGGCTGACTCATCCTTAGCATTGAGTCGCTCGTCCTCGACGGTATGCTCAAGAGGAAGAATCGAAGATTTGAAGCTGTCGGACAAGTGTGCCGAGCCATGCGCCAATACCAGCGAAGGCTTTGTTGTTGCCGCGAACAAACGGCTGTAAACCCGTGCCATGCGCGCATACATGGCATTGGAGGTCGCCATGATCGGCAATGCGAAATACACGCCATCGGCCAAGCCCGCCGCCATCAAACGTTGCCCAAGAATGACTGCTGCCTCAGTTTTGCCTGCCCCGGTTACATCTTCCAATACAAACAATTGCGGCCCAGACGCCAGCGGCACCTCGTCCGCTTCATTTTGTAAAGGCGTTAGGCCGGTTTTCAGAAACTTGAATAGGGTTTCAGGCCGCTGCAACGGTGCTGCAGTGATCGGCAGTAGATCAGTTGCAGCTACCGCTGATTCTGCCTGGTTCAGCGCGTAGTCCCAGTATTTCTCCAGAGGCCATTCGTCTGAACGGTAGGGAAAGAAATCCTGGTTCGATCCCAACCAGTCCGCCAGCACCGCAAGACCAGCTAGCCACCACGAAAGCACCCGGCTGGCTTTGGCAAAGGTTCTTGGATCGAGTGTGGTTAGAACTTTTTCCAGGTGTTCCGTCAAGAAAAGATGCCGAACGTCTTCGGTGAATTCGGCGGCGGCAAGCCGATCTTCGGCAAAGAAATGATCGGTCAAAACAAAACCATGCCCAACTGATTTAGCCGGTATAGGTGGCTTGCCGTGATGTCCCATGACTGCCGAAGCCCAGTATTCCAGCGTGTGATTGGAGAACGTGGCAAAGGCGGAAAGTGGCTGCAACTGGGGCCAGAGACATTGTTGCCAGTAGGCAAAGCCTAAGGAATCATGGCGAACCGTGTACTCTTTTAAACTCGTCTTACTTTGCAAATTTTTTAGTAGATCTGCCCGTTGCCCCTGAAATCGCTCACTGAACTTGCCGACGTCATGTAGCGCTAGGAAAAAACCGAATAAAGCAATAAGGGCCTCTTCGTCCAAACCCAATGAATCGGCTAAAAATCGCGGTAAGCGATGCGTCCGACGCAGAAAAACGACGCCTACCGCCGCCACATCTAGACTGTGATACGGCAACAAGTGATAAGGCGTTCCAGCTTCTCGATCTTTACGCGCTTTCCCCCAATATCTCCAATACCCTTTTTTCATTTTTTATCCCCCACTAACAAAAAAATGGTGAAATCGCGTTGTACTTTTCTTCTAACACCGCTTCCCCAATAACCGCCGCGCCAGCAAGGTCGGCCTGTCGCGCCGTATTTAGTCTCTTATCAATCCAAAGCTGAATTGCTTATCGGGTTCCCGCCACCGCCGCATCCGCGCAGTAATGCGGCAAAAGATGACATTCGCCAGGCCCCGGAATTCGAGTTGAACTCGTCCCCAATGCTTTCAAAAAACACGATCAGCGTTCGTCGCTCATCTTCCGCGTTCAATGTGAACTTTATAGCATGGGTAGTAGCTCACCAGGCGAGCCTGTAAAGAGGCTTCTGTGTCGGCAAAAGCTGAATTTTTTGTAAGCGAATGCCGACATCATGTATTAGAACGGGAGTCAGGGGTGAACGATTGGGGTGTGAGCGTTTGAGATACCGATGGGATGTCGGCATGGTCATTTGATTGATTTATCGGGCTTGTCGCCCTCATCTATTAATCTCTCCCCGAGGGCATAGGTATCTACACGCGTTCGAGCCCGTCGTTTTGCGGTTGCAAGAGAACGGATTGCTGATCGCGGCCCAGGCCGCTGCGCCTCCCGATGGTTGGAGGCGTAGGCGGGCCGGAGGCTTTGATCGAATTCGGCCGTTTCGGGCTTACCTGGACAGGCTCGTTCTGCTTCGCGTCGCCGCCTCGCCTTCCCTCGTCAAAACGTCAAGGTCACCCCGACATAAGCCGAGCGTCCCATTCCGGGCAGGGCTGTGCCGTAGGTCATCGGGCGCGAGCCGAGGTAAGCGCCGCCCAGCGGCAGGTCGTAGTTCTTGTCGAGCAGGTTGTCGAGCCCCGCGTCGATGCGAACGTGCTTCCATTCGTAGCCGGTACGCAGGTTGACCAAGGCATAGCCGCCGGTCTTGAGTTCGTTCCTGACGTCGGCCACATCGGTTTTCGAGGCCACCAGCTGGAGTTCGACGGCGTTGTTCCACCCGCCCCATTGATGGTCGACGGTCAGTTTGGCGTTGACCGGCATCATGTGATACAGGTTGTCGCCGGTGTCGAGGTTTTCGCCGCGGACATAGCCCAGAATGCCCCGGCCGGTGAAGCGGCCGAAGGCAGTATCGCCCAAGAGCGCCTTGCCGGAGAAGTCGACACCGTAGAGTTGCGCATCGTGGTTGGCGAATTTGAGAAACACGAAACCGTCGGTCGCCGCCAGATTGGCCGCGGTGCACGCCGTGCCTGCAACCACCGGGCAACGGTCCACATCGATGTAATCCTCGACATAGGTGTAATAAGGCGTGATCTTGACGTCCCATGCCTGGTTCGCCGCGTCGTGCCAACCGAACGTGGCGCTCAGGGTGTGGGCCACCTCGGGCTCCAGATCGAGGTCGCCCACATAGCCGTTGCCGTCTCCGAACCAGCCGTTCATGTTCATGGTCATGCGTCCCAAGCCCCAGGCATAACGTTCGTAAAGGTTCGGAGAACGGTTCTTGCGCGCGTAGCCCGCCTCGAATTGACTGGTGGCATCGGGCGTGTAGCGCACCAGCGCAGTCACGTCGAAGTTGTCGTCGGTGCGGTCGTGGCTTCTGGCATTGAAGGCCCGGGCCGATATCTGGTCGGCACGTTGCATCATCGCCGTCGCGGAGTATGGCTGTACGTCGCCCGTATTCATGCTTACGTGGTCGTGGCGCAGCCCGAGGAGCGAACTCCATTCCGGGTTCCAGCGGGCCTCCCATTCGGCAAACGTGCCGATGCGGTCGCGTTCGCCATTGCGGATGTTCCAGAACGTGCCCGGCCCCATCATCATGCTGCCGGCGACCGGTGGCCACCAGTCGTCCAACTCGTTGCGGTGATACTCGTTGCCGATCCGCACAGTATCCCGATCCGACAGCGGTATTTCCGCCTTGACCAGATAGCCGAGATTGTCGCCTTCCGTGTTCATCGGCATATCGCCCGGTCGCTTGTCTTCCAGGAAGTTCATTTGGTGTTCGGTGTGCTCGTAGTAGAACCGGGTTTCCAAACCGCCCCAGCCGAACTTGCCCGTGTAGCGGACATTGCCGAAGGTGCTGTCGTTGTCGACCATGTCCATGCGGGCGTTGGGGAAGCCCTGGCGAGGGATGTTTTGCTGCCCGGCGTTGACGACCAACTGATGATCGGTATTGCCGAGCGCCAGGGTGACCGAGTGGTTCTGGGCTTCGTACTGGCTGGACTTGACCTCGAAGCCGCCGCCCGCCTTGTAGTTGTCGCTCTCGGTGTGGGAACCGGTGTAGGACAAGGCCAAATGCTCGCTCGCCGCGCTGACCGTCACACTGCCGCCGAAAGCTTCGCCGTTGCTGCGATAGAAGGATGAAAGGCTGCCTCCGAATCGCGTGCCTTCCTCGGCTGTGGCGAAACGGGGCGTGATGGACTCGAGGATGATGGTGCCGCCGAGGCTGTCGCCGCCCTGGCTGACCGGCGTGATGCCCGCCACCACAGTTGCCTGCTCCACGTTACGTACATCGATATAGGACAAGGGCGGATTCATGTGGTTGGCGCAAGCCGAGGTGATCGACATGCCGTTGATCTGCACCTTGACCCGATCGTCGTTGAGGCCGTGGATCACCGGCAGACTGGATAACCCGCCCGAACCGTAGCGGCTGAAGCCCGGCACATCGTCGAAAAGCGCGGCGGTATCGCTGATGCGGGATTGTTTCCTGGCCACCTCTTCGCGGGGCATTTCGGTGGTGTTCAGCGATTTGAACAGCGGCGTCCACGATTCGGTCACGAGCACTTTATCGAGTTGCAGGGCTTCGCCGCCATCAGGGTTTTCCGCCTCATCGGCGGCCAACACCGAGAGGGCGCACGAGAACGAAAGGGCGCCGGTCAGCGCTTTCGTCAATCGTTTTTTCAAAACGGTCTTTTTCACACATAACCTCGTCAAATAGCACAAGAGAAGGAGCCGGCACAGGCCGGCTGCAAGCGCTATGGCAAAGACCGCACCAAATGTAGGTTATTTAAGAATTATCAAATGCTTACTTTATTATGTTCGAATGTTCTGCCGAGCGAGTTGCGGCAAATGGCATGCCATACTAAGTGAAATCGCGCACCGCCGCCCAGCGAGCGTTGCGCCCGTCCATCGACTATCGGCGGAAGGAGGCAGCGCCGGCCATTATCTTCCTTCAACCAGCGCAGTTCGGCATGAGGCGTACCTGCCGTGATATCGGGGCTCTACAGCCTCTAAGTGATACATCCGGCACTTTGTTCGCCAATCGCGGTTGATGCTGTTCCCGTTCAAATTAGGCCCGATAGTTGAAAGACCGGCACCTGCGTTAAAAAGCACATAGGGCAAAGTTCGTAGTGAGTTGGCGATTTGCCTCAGCGGTGCTGAAAGGGCGCGCAAAATCCTAGGTCAATTGCTATATTACGATTTACTTATGTATCAACTGCTTCATCCGTCTAGACACCATGGTATTTCCCTAAAAATCTTAAGGATTTTAATTTAGGCCCAATAGATTAGATTTCCAGATTCACCAAATGGAATATTACAAATCCAGTTACATAATATCGCTGGCACGGTTTCTGTAACCCTAGGCTCACTTTGCTGAGTTTCGCTCTTACCAAAAGGCGTAAAACAAAGCAGCCAAAGAAGAGGAGAACAAAGAGAGTGGATGGACGATTCAGGAAGGAAAGCCGTTTGCGGGAAGGTTTTCCCGAACTGAGGCCAAGGACACGGATGGTGCTTTTTGTCAGTTTGTTTGACGTTAATCGAGTGCGAATCTTTTAACTAAAAGTCCAGGAGAACCTTCAATAAAGAATAACCACACAATTTTGGTGGGGCAGGCCCTCGCAGACAAGCGGGTACGATGCTGATCGAACCGGTCATCGTATTGCTGGTGCTGGTTGGTTTGGGTGAATTTTTTGTTGCCTTTGTTCCGGGGCCGTCGACAAGACACACGAGGCTATCGGCATTCGCGTCTGCCTAATAACTAGAAAAAACATCTACATATGATTACGTCTAACCAACCGCTACACCGTTTTTTCAGGACGCGCCGCCGGATGAGCTTGTCCGAACGCGCGGCTGTGCTGGTGATCGTGTCAGCATCAATCGGCATGACGATGTCGTTTATGCGCGGCGGCGATTTCGCGGCCGAGTGCGCCGCCACCGATGCCAGCCTGATCGCGATACGCGGCGCAATACTGGGCGTGCCGACCAAACTGGGTTACCGTGCTGATGTCGGCGACATCCCGCGCTCAGTCCACGATCTGTTCGACCCGACGTCATTGCCGCCGCAGTTACGAAGCTTCGATCCGGAGACAGGCCGAGGCTGGCGTGGCCCATATTTGCCCGGAGGTACGCGGCTTGAGATCCGTAAGGTCCATTGCAGCTTTTCCGATGAAAGTTGCAATAACCGCCGATTTATTAATAGTTTGACGAACGGCGACACAGTTGTTCTCGACGGATTCAGTCACCACGCCCCCGAGTGTACGAATTCGGATGCCGAACGTTACTGCCGAAATCCGATCGTACTTCAGATTCCCTGCGACGACGCGAACCGCAACGGCGCATGCGGCGACAACGAAGATATGTGGCTGCCAGGCAATGCCCGGCTGGTGTCCGCTGGACCCAACGGGGCGCTCGAAACCGCTCTGACGGATTACAACGCCGGCAGCCGTGGTGACGACCGGGTGCTGTACCTGCAAATGGGCGATCCGGGTGGCGGCAATCGAAAGTGCAAATGACATCGACCGAGTGACTTCGGACGGCCTCAGCGGCCGCCTCGGGCTATATCCGCATCATCAGTTTACGGATTGGGATGTTTCTAATATGGATTATCTGCCTCCCAATAACCCGAACAACGCAAACTGCAATAGACATCAGTCATGCAATCCAACCACCCGTGGTAGATGGCACGGCCGGAACCACCCGCCTGAACGAGGTTCGGTGGGAAGCCTTCTCCGCTTCGGTCGGTCTAAATTACCGCTACTGAGGAGATGCCGTGCGTACATTCGATGTGCTTATGGTTTCCATAATAAAAACAAGAGATTGCCTGGCTATTCTTGGGGTTGGGTTTCTGTAGAATAGGATGTCTTTAGACTGCTCGGATAAATCGGTTCCCGATCTGCGAGAAACCACATGATCCGTAAAATTCTCATCGCCAACCGCGGCGAGATCGCGGTACGCATCATCCGCGCCTGCGCCGAAATGGAGATTCGCTCCGTGGCCGTCTTTTCCGAGGCCGACCGCTTCGCGCTCCACGTGAAAAAGGCGGACGAAGCCTATTGCATCGGCTCGGAAGAGCTGGCCGGCTATCTGAATCCTCATCGCATCGTCAACCTGGCCGCGGAAACCGGCTGCGACGCGGTCCATCCGGGCTACGGCTTTCTGTCGGAAAATCCGGAGCTGGCCGCCGCCTGTGCGGCGCGCGGCATCGTCTTCATCGGCCCGGACGCCGACACCATCCGGTGCATGGGTGATAAAACCTTGGCCCGCGAGACGATGATTCGCGCTGGGGTGCCGGTGACGCCGGGCAGCGAGGGTAACGTCGCCAGTCTGGACGTGGCGCTGAAGGAGGCGGAGCGCATCGGTTATCCGGTCATGCTCAAGGCGACTTCGGGCGGCGGCGGGCGCGGCATAAGGCGCTGCGATACGCCTCACGAGCTGCGTCAAAATTACGAGCGGGTCATTTCGGAGGCCACCAAGGCGTTCGGCAATGCGGAAGTGTTTCTGGAGAAATGCATCGAGCGTCCCCGCCATATCGAGGTGCAGGTGCTGGGCGACCATCACGGCAACATCGTCCATCTGTACGAGCGCGACTGCTCGATCCAGCGCCGCAATCAGAAGCTCATCGAAATCGCGCCCTCGCCCCAGCTCACGCCGGAACAGCGCGAGTACGTGGGCCAGCTCGGGGTGCGCGCCGCCCGCGCCGCGAATTACCGGAATGCCGGGACGGTGGAGTTCCTGCTCACCGAGCAGGGCGAATTTTATTTCATGGAGATGAACACGCGGGTACAGGTGGAGCACACCATTACCGAGGAAATCACCGGCTTCGACATCGTGCAGAAGCAGATCCGCATCGCCGACGGCGAACCATTGCCGTTTCGCCAGGAGGACGTGAAGGTCGCCGGCTACGCCATGCAGTTCCGTGTCAACGCCGAGGACCCGAAAAACGATTTTCTGCCGAGCTACGGCCGTATCACCCGGTATTACGCGCCCGGCGGTCCCGGCGTCCGCATCGACACCGCCATTTATACCGGCTACGAAATTCCGCCCTATTACGATTCGCTGTGCGCCAAGGTCATCGTGCGCGGCCGCACCTGGGCCGAACTGCTCGCCCGCGGCCGTCGGGTGCTCGGCGACATGGCGATCAGCGGCGTTAGAACCACCATGCCGTTTTACCGGGAAATCCTCGACCACCCCGATTTCATCAGCGGACACTTCGACACCGGGTTTTTGCAGGATCATCCCGAACTCTTGAATTATTCCCAAAAACGCAGCCATGACGATGCGGCTTTGGCCGTCGCGGCTGCCATCGCCGCCCACGTAGGGCTTTGAGACGACCATGAGCAAGGTTTACATCACCGACACCGTATTGCGCGACGCCCATCAGTCCCTGATCGCGACGCGCCTTCGCACCGAGGACATGCTGCCTATCTGCGACAAGCTGGACCGGGTCGGCTATTGGTCGCTGGAAGTCTGGGGCGGCGCCACCTTCGACGCCTGCATGCGGTTCTTGAAGGAAGATCCGTGGGAACGGCTGCGAAAGCTCCGCCGCGCCTTGCCCCACACTCGCTTGCAGATGCTGCTGCGCGGGCAGAACCTCTTGGGCTATCGGCATTATTCCGACGACGTGGTGCGGGAGTTCGTCCGGCTTGCAGCCCAGGAAGGCATCGATGTCTTCCGCGTCTTCGACGCGCTGAACGACATCCGCAATCTGGAAACGGCCATTCAGGCGGTGAAGGAGGCGGAAAAACACGCCCAGGCCACCATCTGCTATACCCTGAGTCCGGTGCACACCGTGGATCTTTATGTGGAGCAGGCCCAAGCGCTAGTCCAGATGGGCGCCGACAGCATCGCCATCAAGGACATGGCGGGACTTTTGACCCCCATGGCCACGGCGGAGCTGGTTTCGGCCCTCTCGGCCAGCCTGAGCGTGCCGCTGCACCTTCATTCCCACGCCACCTCAGGGCTAGCCGAAATGTGCGAGCTCAAAGCAGTGGAACACGGCTGCACCCACATCGACACGGCCATCTCGTCCTTCGCCGGCGGCACCAGCCATCCGCCCACGGAAAGCATGGTGGTCGCCTTGCGCGGCACCCGCCACGATACCGGGCTGGATTTGGAGTTGTTGCAGGACATTGCAGCCTATTTCGCCGAAGTGCGAAAGAAATACCGCCGGTTCGAAAGCGAATTCACCGGCGTCGACACCCGGGTTCAGATCAATCAGGTACCGGGCGGAATGATGTCGAACCTCGCGAAGCAGTTGGAAGAGCAGGGCGCGCTGGACCGCATTCTCGATGTTTTTGATGAAATCCCCAGGGTGCGCCGCGACCTCGGCTATCCGCCCCTGGTGACTCCCACCTCGCAAATCGTCGGCACCCAGGCGGTGTTGAACGTGGTCACCGGCGAGCGCTACAAGTCCATTACCAACGAGGTCAAGCGGTATCTTCAGGGCGGTTACGGCCGCCCGCCTGCGCCAGTCGACCCGGATCTCCAGCGCCGCGCCATCGGCCGGGAGCAGCCGGTCGAATGCCGCCCTGCGGATCTTCTTCCTCCCGAACTGGACAATTTGCGCGCGGAAATCGGCGATCTGGCGGAGAGTGAAACCGATTTGATGATCTACGCCATGTTTCCGGAAGTCGGCCGGAAATTCCTGCAGGAACGGCGGGAAGGCCGACTGCAACCGGAGCCCTTGATTCCGCCGGAGGCGCCGTCCCAGCCGACGGAGCGCGGCGACGTGCCTACCGAATTCAAGGTATTCGTTCACGGCGAGGCATACGACGTCCACATCACCGGCGCCAATTTCAACGATCCGCGCCACCGGAGGTTCTACATCACCCTCGACGGCGTGCCCCAGGAAGTGGATCTCGAGGTGCTGAGCGGCTATCAGCGAAGCGTTACCTCGAGCGGCCGGCCGGTTCCAGGCAAACCGGGCGACGTGGTCACCGCGATGCCGGGCAACATCGTCGACATCCTGGTGCAGTCGGGAGATAAAGTCAGCGCGGGGCAGGGCGTCCTGGTCACCGAGGCGATGAAGATGGAAGCGGAAATCCAGGCGCCCGTGAGCGGCACGGTCGTCGCGATTTACGTCAAGAAAGGCGATCGGGTGAATCCCAATGAGGTATTGATGGAGATCGGGCCTTAATCTTACCGATTTGTTGGCAAAGGATTGCCGACTATGCCACTTGGGTTTTGGCAAATCTATAAATATCAGGATGGGTTTGTCCCGAGCCTGGCCGAAGGGCAGTTGTCCCTGACAAACGACAAGCTTATATGCTGGCTTTCTTCCGGTATTATCTTTCCCTTGAACCCACCTTCCTCATACCGACATGAAAGCTACGGTCATCCCCGTCACGCCATTTCAGCAAAATTGCTCGCTCCTCTGGTGCGAAGAAACCATGGAAGGCGCCGTGGTCGATCCCGGCGGCGATCTGGATCGAATCCTAGAAATGGCCGAAGATGCCGGCGTGACGCTCGTCAAGATCTTGCTGACCCATGCCCATGTGGATCATGCGGGCGGCACCGCGGCCTTGGCCGCGTGGCTCGGGATTCCGATCGAAGGTCCGCAGCAGGAAGACCGATTTTGGATCGATCTCTTGCCGGAGCAGTGCGAAATGTTCGGATTTCCGCCAGCGGCCACCTTCACCCCCGACCGCTGGCTAGAGGACGGCGATACGGTACAGTTCGGGCGTCAAACGCTCGAAGTGATACATTGCCCCGGTCACACGCCCGGTCACGTGGTCTTCTTTCACCCCGGCGAGCGTCTTGCCATTGTCGGGGATGTGTTGTTCAAGGGCTCCATCGGCCGGACCGACTTCCCCCGAGGCGATTACGACACGCTGATCAAATCCATTCGCGAGCGGCTTTTCCCCTTGGGTGACGATGTCGTGTTCATTCCGGGCCATGGTCCCTTGTCCACTTTCGGCGAAGAGCGCCGCGACAATCCGTTCGTGGGCGATGCCGCCCATAAGTGGCCGGGCGCATGACTGGGCCAGCCAGACGGTGAGTGCGACACTCATTCGCTTCGACCGTGTTTGTGTCTCGGCTCACGGCAAACCGATTCTGACCGATGTCAGCTTCACGCTGAGTACCGGTGAGAAGGCCGTCCTACGAGGCAGGTCGGGTTCCGGCAAGAGTACTGTGCTCAAGACCTTGCTGGGTCTTTATCCGCTGGTCGGGGGCAGAGTTCTTTTTGACGATAAACCGCTCGATGCCGCAACCATCCAGGTTATCCGGCGCCGTGCCGCCTATATCGGCCAAGAGCCGGTCTTGGGCGCCGAAATAGTGCGCGAAGCCTTGATGTTGCCGTTTCAATTCAAAACGCACCGGGAACATAAACCGTCCGAGCGTCGGTTGATCGATGCGCTGGCGCGTCTTCACCTGTCACCGGATATTTTGGAGCAGGAATGCCGCCGCGTTTCAGGCGGCGAAAAGCAGCGCATCGCCATCGCGCGTGCCCTGTTGCTCGGGAAAAATCTCTATCTCCTGGATGAAGTGACCAGCGCCCTGGATGCCGAAAGCAAGCGGACGGTGCTGGAGGTTTTCGGCGATCCCGGATTCACCGTACTTTCCGTGGCCCACGACCCCGATTGGGCGGCATGCTGCGATGTCGTTTTGGAATTGGACGGCGGGTATCTAACCCGGATTCTCCGCGATGGAAACCATTGACATCGCCCTGCCGCAGATGGCGGTGCTTTACGGCATCGTGGTGCTGCCATGGTTGCTGCTCGGCCTGATCGGACTCGGTTTGAGCGGGGCGATCGCGACCGGCATCCTCCGCATGAGCCTTCAATTGGCCTTGGTGGGCGTTTATCTGAAGACATTGTTCGCGCTCAATAATCCCTGGCTGAATGGCCTATGGGTTCTGGTGATGCTGGTGGTGGCCGATTGGGCGATTCTCAGGCGCGCCGGGTTGAAGCGGCGTTACTTCTTTGCCGCCACCTTTGCGGCGGTGACTGCCAGCGTCTTGTTTTCTACGGCCTATTTGTTGTTTTTGGTAATCCGGCCGCCCCTCTACTACGACGCTCGCTATCTGGTTCCCCTGGCGGGCATGATCCTCGGCAATTGCCTGCAGGGCAATGTCATCGGACTGGAGCGCTTCTATACCGCGCTCCGGAAAAACGAAAACGAGTACCTGACCTACCTGCTGCTCGGCGCCACCCGTTGGGAGGCAGTAAGACCCTATTTTCGCGAAGCCATCAAGGCGGCGATCAACCCGACCCTGGCCGGCATGGCGACTTTGGGGCTGGTGTCGTTGCCCGGCATGATGACCGGCCAGATCCTCGGCGGCGGCGAACCCTGGCTGGCAGTGAAATATCAGATCGCCATCATGCTGTGCATTTTCGCCAGTACGGCGCTTGCCTGCATTCTTAACCTGAGACTCAGTCTGAATATCGCATTTAACGAATTCGACGTCTTGAAGGAGGAGATCGTTGAGGACGGTTAGCGTTTGATTCAATTTCTCGCGAGGCTTGATTCGATCCGGCAAATTGCGGTAAAAACGACCGACCAAGAGGAGTATGCGTGCTAGTCCCACCTTGGAATGGATGCTGTTTCGGGTAGAATTTGGAGTTTCGAGCGTAGCTCGCCAGCTCATAAACACCACAGGATGATCAGCATGGAAAAGGATAACCAAATTGCCGCGGGGCGGTCGGCTGCGGGTAGCGGCGTTATCGACCGTATCGGGGTGCCCCATAAAGCCAGTTCCACTTCGCTTCCCCCCGGTTCCCTCGACACTTCTCGGCGGTCGTCCAAAAATGGTGCTGCTGCCATCATCTCAAAATCTATTTTCCGCCGCCAAAATCTGGGCAGCCTACTGGCGCCGGTCGCCGTTCGAAACGGCGGAAAGCGCAAGCAGCGCGCCCGCTTGCTCATCGTCGAGGGCAACGCCGATATGCATCGGTATTTCAAGCGATTTCTGGAGGATCGATACGAGGTCCAGATGGTGACCACCGCTACGGCGGCGCTCGATGCCGTCCTGAGCGATCCGCCGGACCTCTTGTTGGCCGACCTCAAGACCTTGCAATGCAACGGCTCGGTGCTATTGCACGCATTGAAGGGCAACGCCAAAATCCACTATGTCCCGGTGATCTTGACCGCGGCACGCGCGGAGAAAAAAACCTGTATCGACGAACTGAGCGCCGGCGTGGACGATTATCTGATCAAACCCATCTCCGCACGCCGGCTACTTGCGTGCGTAGCGACGCATATCGAACTCGCTAAAGTGCGCCGTGATGCGGCTCAGGCGTTATCGGAAAGCGAGGCGAAATACAAAACCTTGCTCGACTCGCTCGATGACGGCGTATTTGTGGCGCATGACGGCCGTTTCATCTTTGCGAATCCGGCGTTGGCGGCTTTGCTAGGCTATACGGACGACGACTGTATCGGATTGCCGTTTGAATCGGTAGTAGCGCCCGAAGATCTCGAACTTTGGGGCGCGCGCTTCATGCAAAGCGGCGCCGAGCTGGAGTCTCCCTGGCGGCATGAGGCAGCGTTCTTGCATCGGAACGGCCATCGGATTTGCATCGAACTCTGCGCACGCCGCATTCACTTCAACCGGCGTCCGGCGATACTCGGCATCGTACGCGATATCACCCAGCGCAAGCAGCTCGAAGCCGCGCAAAGCCGTTTGATCCGCATGATCGAGGCGTCGCAGGATTTCGTCGGGCTGGCCGAGCCCGACGGCAAGCTGATCTACGTCAACTGCGCCGGACAGCGGATGCTCGGGTTCGCCGATCAGGATGGACTTGTCTCGACCGGGATCGGCGATCATCTCTCGCCCCGGATGAAGCAGCGGGTCCTGGACGAGGGCATTCCGGCGGCGCTGCGTGAAGGCGCGTGGACCGGCGAGACGGTCCTGCTGGGGCGGGACGGATCGGAAATTCCGGTCTCGCAGATGATTCTGGCGCATCGGGGAGCCGACGGATCGGTGGAATATTTGTCTACCGTTTGCCGGGACATTTCCGAGCGCATGCAGGCCGAGGACGCCTTGCGCGAGAGCGAGGAGCGTTTCCGCCGCGTGGTGGAGCAGGCGCCGATCCCGATTTTCGTTCACGCGATGGATGGCCAAATCCTTGAAATCAGTTGTGCGGTCACCGAATTGACGGGATGGACCCATGAGGATATTCCCGACGCCCGCGCCTGGTTTCTGAAGGGACGCCGGATTCCCGAAAATGAAGTCGATAGCGTGCTGGCGGAAACACAAAGGCGGTTTACCGAGGGCTCTATCGCAGAGCCGGAGGAGATTACGGTGTGGACCAAGGACGGCGACCCGCGGCGTTGGCTGTTTTATGGGTCGGCTCCCATGCGCCTGCCCGATCGAAGGCCATTTCTCGCCTCCATGGCGATCGACGTGACCGATCACCGAAAAGCGGAGCAGGCCTTGCGCGAGGCGGATCGTCTCAAGGACGAGTTTGTTGCCATGCTCGCCCATGAACTTCGGAATCCGCTGGCGCCCATTCGGAATGCCGTGCAGGTGCTGCGGCAACTGGGGCTGACCGATCCCGAACTGAAGTGGACGCGCGACGTGATCGGCCGCCAGGTGGCTCAGATGAGTCGTCTGCTCGATGATCTGCTCGACATTTCCCGCATTACCCGCGGTACCATCGTCTTGAAAAAAGGATTAGTCGAAATCTCGACCGTCATTGAACGGGCTGTCGAAACCAGCCTGCCGTTGATCAAGTCCCGCCGGCACAAGCTGACCGTTGACTTGCCGCAGGAGCCGGTGCAAGTCGAAGGCGATCTCACGCGGCTGGTGCAGGTGATCGCCAATCTCTTGAATAACGCGGCCAAGTACACCGACGCCGGCGGGCGTATCGATCTGATCGTAGAGACGTCCCCGCATGAAGCGTTGGTGCGGGTGCGCGACAATGGTATGGGAATTCCCGGTGATCTTTTGCCGAATATCTTTGACTTGTTTACCCAAGGCAGCCGGTCACTCGACCGTTCGCAAGGCGGACTCGGGCTCGGACTCGCGCTGGTGCGTCGTCTAGTGGAAATGCATGGAGGGAGAGTTGAGGCGCACAGTGCCGGTTCCGGTAGCGGTGCCGAGTTCATCGTGCATTTGCCCCGGATTGTGGCTACGCCGGCTCAAGAAGGCTCGGGTTCGGCCGGTGGCGGATCTGCATCGAAATCAGCGGGTGTTCGGGTCCTGGTTGTCGATGACAACGTCGATTCCGCGGAAAGCATGGCATTACTGCTCAGTCTGGATGGACACGATGTGCGTACCGCCTTCGATGGTCCGAGCGCTCTGGCGGTTGCTGCGGAGTTCCAGCCGGAGGCTGTGCTGCTCGATATCGGATTGCCGGGTATGGACGGTTATGAAGTCGCGAAACAAATGCGCGGACTGCCGGGATTGCAAAAGGCGCTCATGATTGCCGTTACCGGCTACGGTCAAGCGGACGACCGTGCCCGGTCGAAGGCGGCAGGGTTCGACCATCATTTAGTAAAGCCAGTGGATCCCGAGATCCTGAGTGCATTGCTGGCTGCGCTGAGGACCGGTTAAGGCTCGGCGGATGGCTGTTTGTTCTTTGAATGATTCATAAAGTAACGGTCTAGTGACGAAATACTTACGAATTTCCGCGTATTTCCGGCGAAGGAGGATAGACGTTTTAATGTAACTTCTCGGATCCGCTTACTTGGATGCTTACCGGTCCGTTCATGAACCTTAATGGGACAGTTCCGAAAAGGAGTTATTCCGGAAATGCATGCCAATAAGTGGGGTTTAGTTATCACGATTTTTGGGCAATCGAATTGTTTCTTCCGGCTCAGCCGTTCGGTTCGATTGCAGAACTCACCTGTGGTGGGGCATTATCCTGAAAGACCGGGTTCTCTCGATTCTCGAGAGAACCCGGTTTTTTTTGGGATCACAGTCGGTTTTACCGATTTGTGTCGGCAACCTAGCTGCTCTGTGACGGATGGCCGTGGGCGCAATCTTTTCGCTCTCGGCAAAGGAAAGATCGAGCGATGAGGTATCTAGCCTTCGGAACTTGAACATCAAGCCATTGTGCCAGTCATGGCGGGTCGTTCAACGCCCGTTGTGACGGACAAGGGATGTCCAGAGCTGCCAAGGGAAAATGGCTGTTATCCGATTTACGGGGGCAGGCGTGACGGAGACGTCATAGCGGCGATTCGGAAATCGGGTGACGTTTAGGGAAAACAAGTGTTGGAGGCACAATGTTATGTCTAGGCTAAAGACATTCATCCCGCCGCTTGCCGCTCTCTCGCTGGCATTGGCGTGGGCACCGGCCCATGCACAATCCTGGTCCAGCGAACTCGTGGACTTTACGCTGGTAGAGGGTGATTTGGGTGTGTTGGGAGAGCCGGTGGTGACGATCGACGAGACCGGCACCGGCGTCAATCTCAATTTCACACCGGGTCCGTTGACGTTTGATGCGTTATCGGTCGGCACGGGACAGGTCGATACGGAAACCAACGGGCCCATCGGCACGGGGCAGGTTGACACGGAGATAGTCGGTTTCACGCTCCGAGCGACGGCTGCGCCGGGTCAGACGATTGCCGGCGTGAGTTGGAGTGAAAGTGGCGTTTACCAGGTAATCGGTGATGGCTCTTGGGTATCGGCTTTTGCATCGCTGCAAGTCGCAGATCCAGAGACCTCTCAGCCTGTCGGTGAAGCGCAAGTCGGGACATTTTCCGCACTGGGAGCTAGCGACGGCCTCAATGGAGGCCCGTGGGAACTGAGTGTCAGTCAGGGTGTGGCTTCCGATGCAGTCGAAATCGAGCTGACGGTGAAAGACATTCTTGCGGCTTTTGCGCCGGAGAATGGTCTTGCTTGGATCGAGAAGGACTTTGGCGGCTTGAGGATCGATGTCGTTCCGGGTCTCCAGCCCGCACCGATTCCGCTGCCCGCTTCAGTCTGGCTGCTCGGCTCTGCTTTGTCCGGTCTGATTATGATTGGCCGCCGCCGTTTGGCAAGCGCCCAGTTGTGACCCGATAACGCAGTGATTTGCTGACTCAACCGCGCTGCCGCTGGATGCCTTGTAGGCGTTCCGCGGCAGCGCATTCCACTAGCCCCGACTTCGGGGCTAGGGTGCCTTTTTGACGTGTACGGAACCTTGCCCTTGCGCGAATAACATACGAATTCATCCGTATACTCGGTCAGTAAAGATCGCGGTTTAATAGCAGCCATTCGAGAGCCACCGCACCTGACGGCGTGATGGCATAGAATCGGAAACAGGTGTTTCCGCTAGGGAGGTAGGATGCGGCGAAGGGACTTAAGGATGTCGCCTAGGACCAGGGTGGCCCTGACGGAACCGGGATGTTCCGTATGGAGTACGGGATGATTTGGAACTTTTTGAAAGGAGACGGAATGTTCCGAATCTGACCAGGACGTCTACTATCAAACCGCAATGCCCATAGGCGTTGGAATGGCTCAAATTTGACAGGGATGTATATTGAAATAGGGATATTTCATTTTTTTCTATCCGCCGGTTAGGAAAAGGCGGCGGATGATGAAGGCGTCAGATATCCGTGCTCGAGAATGAAATGACAGTGTCGGTCGCGGTGTTTGATGCAAGAATACGGAGGTGGCTTTTAAGTTCGTGTAAGACACGTCTTCGGGCCGGTTGTGAGAGCACAATTCCGGACCGAAGAAGACATAAGCTAAGTTCCTAAACAAGTTAGTTGTGTCAATCGGCAGAAGCGCTCGAGAGTTTTCCTCCAAGACTTCCCCAGAAGGCAGAACACCCCCATCCCCCCCAAGCACTTTGTTCTGCCTTCTTTTTTTGCTTTTGCATAGATCGAACCCGTTGCCCACACCTTAACCGGACGTTCATTCGAAACTTATGCGAGCGGAGCCGCATCATAGACCGCTTAACGGTGTTCGGCAATTTTAATCCTCATGTTCAATTAACCGGTGCGAGTTACCGCCAAGCTTCATTGTGCGCATCTCCGCGGAAGATCACTACACGCGTCGGAACTGGCGTGTCCAGTTCGGCGAGCCGCAAAGAATCCTGAAAAAATCGGTTTGCGATTTTTAACTACCGTTGTCAGTGAATAAATGCTTTAGGCGCTGAGCGCCTACTTCTGCGGAGTTCCTTGAAGTGGGTCCTTGCAGCTTCGATGCGACCTCTACCGCCCGTATCCACATGTGATCGGATACCGCCGATCTCGGCCAAACGCGCGTCGCGTGATCTTGATGCCGGGCGGCGCTTGGCGGCGCTTGTATTCGTTGCGGTCCACCATTTGCGCCACGCGTTTCACCTCGTGCTCGGGAAATCCGGCGGCAACGATGTCCTCTACCGATTTATCGTGCTCCACGTACATTTCGAGAATCGGGTCCAGCACCGTATAGGGCGGCAGCGAGTCTTCGTCTTTCTGGTCCGGACTGAGTTCAGCGGAAGGTGGACGCTCGATCACCCGTTGCGGAATGACCCGCGAGAGGCTGTTGCGATACTCCGCCAACCGGTACACCAGAAGCTTGGGTACGTCCTTCAACGGCGCGAATCCACCCGCCATATCGCCATAGAGCGTGGCGTACCCCACGCTCATTTCGCTTTTGTTGCCGGTCGTGAGCAGGATTTTTCGCTTTTTGTTGGAGAACGCCATGAGGATGATGCCCCGGCAGCGCGCCTGAATGTTTTCTTCGGTCGTATCGGTGGGTAGTCCGACAAAGCTCTCCTCGAGCATGCCGAGAAAGGCGTTGAAGGCAGGCTCGATGGGAATGATGTGATAGCGGCAGCCCAAAGCTTCGGCTTCGAGGCGTGCATCCTGGATACTCATGTCCGCCGTGTAGCGCGACGGCATCAGAACGCTTTCGACTTTGTCGGCTCCCAAGGCATCGGCCGCCAGGGCCAATGTCAAGGCCGAGTCGATGCCGCCTGACAATCCGAGCACCGCGCCTTCGAAACGGTTCTTGCCGACATAATCGCGGATGCCGGTCACGAGGGCTTTGTAGATGCTTTCGATCTCTGGCAACGGTTCGGCAACGCCGCCCGCTATCGGTTCCACCGTATCGCCGCAGGCAAAGTCGATGGGCGTCAATACTTCCTCGAACTCCGGCGCGCGGAACGTCACGGTGCCTTCCCGGTTCATCACGAATGACGCTCCGTCGAAGACCAGTTCGTCTTGTCCGCCGATCAGGTTGACATAAACCAGGGGCACGCCGGCCGCCGCGATGCGCTCGCGGGCGACCGCTTCGCGTTCTTTGATCTTGTTGGCGTGATAGGGCGAGGCATTGATGTTCAGGATCAGTTTGGCCCCTGCTTCCGCAGCTTGCTCCACCGCGCCCGGCAGCCAAAGATCCTCGCAGATGGTGATGCCCACCGGTACGCCCTGTAGGTCGAATACGCAGGGTTCCGAGCCGGGCCGAAAATAGCGCTTTTCGTCGAACACGCCGTAATTAGGCAGCGCGTGCTTGCGGTAAACCGCGTGAATTTTGCCGTCCCGCAGCACGGCAGCGCTGTTGTAGGGCATTCCGGTTTGGTTCTCCGGAAAACCCAGAATCACATCGATGCCGCGCACCTGGCTCGCTATTTCGTCGAGGACGTGCTCGGCCTGAGCCATGAAATCGGGGCGTAGGATCAGATCTTCGGGCGGGTAGCCCGCTAGGGCGAGTTCCGGAAAAACCACGGCGTGAGCCTGAAGTCGGTCACGGGCCTCCCGGGCAGCGTCCAAAACGCGGCGTGCGTTACCCCGAAGGTCGCCGACCAGAAAGTCAAGTTGAGCGATAGCGATACGAAGGTTCACGGTTATAGCGATTTAGATGTCTAACGTAGTGCGGCTATTTTCGCCTGAAATCGCAGCGGGAACGAGTAAAAACGATGCCTTTGGCCTCGAATTCAACTGAAAGAAGGAGATTTCGTCATGACCCAACCACCCAGCATGTACCACGAAGATCGCCAAGATCGTCTGATCCGTGAGCATGAGCACGACACCTACAAGATCCGGCAAAAATTGCCGGAGCCTACGGTTTGCCCGGAATGCCGGGCGGTTTATCACAATGGACGATGGCAATGGTCCGAGGCGCCTGGCGGCGCAAACGAGGAGGTGTGCCCCGCCTGTCATCGTGTTTACGACAAATGTCCAGCCGGATATCTCACATTGGCAGGCGAGTTTTTTACCCAACACAAAGACGAAATTCTGCATCTGGTCCGCAACATCGAGGAAAGGGAAAAAGCCGAACATCCGTTGAAACGCATCATGGCGATCGAGGAGCAGAATGGCGGCGTGCTGGTGACCTTCACCAATCCGCAGCTTGCCAGGGCGGCCGGGCAGGCCGTCCAGCACGCCTATAAGGGCGATCTGGATTTTTCCTATCAGGAAGAGGAATTTCTTCTTCGAGTAAATTGGTCGCGCTGATGCTCGGCGAATCCGCAGCCGGACCACCGGTGAGTCGGGGAAAGTTCTGGTCGGGTTGCCCCTCGGACTGCCTCCAGGGGGTCGCGTCGGAACAGGTACGGGCTTTTACGTCATGCTTTTTCGCCGAATCTGTGGATAACTAGAGAGTGAAGCAGCGCCTGGAACAGTTTGAGGAGCGAGAGCATGCAACTGCCGTTACAGATTTCTTTTCGAAATATGGAGCCGTCCGAAGCTATGGAACAAGCCGTTCGCGACCGTGCCGCGAAACTGGATCAGTTTTTCGAACACATCATGTCCTGCCGGGTGATGGTCGAAGCACTTCATCGCCACCACCGGCAAGGCAACACCTATCATGTCCGAATCGACATTACCGTGCCGGGCGAAGAACTGGTGGTCAGCCGCGATCCCGGCAAAGATCATGCGCACGAGGATGCTTACGTGGCGATCCGCGATGCCTTCGATGCCGCCCGCCGCCAATTGGAGGATTACGCCAGGCGCATTCGGCAGGATGTCAAGGTCCATGAGGTTACGCCTCATGGACGCATCGCCCAAATCAACCCGGAAGGCGATTACGGGATGATCGAGGCATCCGACGGACGCCTGATTTATTTTCATCGGAACAGTGTGGTGCAGGGCGATTTCGATAAATTGGGCATCGGCGATACCGTTCGTTTCGTCGAGGAAATGGGCGAGCAGGGGCCTCAGGCGAGTTCGGTGGCCGTAGAGGGAAAACACCATGTAGTGGGTTAGCTCTAAGGTCCGCATGCTTCATGAACAGCGCTCGCACATTTCTGAGTCAAGGAGGGCGATATGCCGACCAATCCGCATCAAGATCGAATCAAGGCCATACTGGCCGACCTGGAGCATGACACTCGGGTCAATTTGCACGAATACCCTATCCGTATCGACGTCGAGGACGGCGCTATAGTCCTGGAAGGCTTGGTCGGCGACATCGCGGCAAAACGGATTGCACACGCGGTTGCCTATCGCCATGCGGACAATACGTCGGTGGTAGATCGCCTGCGTGTTGACGTGCCTCCGTCCGAGCGGGAGGGCGGATTGCGCGATGAGGTGGTCAATCTGTTGCAGCAGGAGCCGGTGTTTCTGGAATGCGGTCTCTACGTGCGCGAGGGCGACCGCCTCGACACGATTCGTGTCGGTCGCAGCGAATGGCCTAATCGCAGCGAAGGCGATTGGGGCGAGCAGCGCATCGAGATCGACGTGAAGAGCGGGACGGTAATCCTGTCCGGCACCGTGCTCAGTCTATCTCATCGCCGCTTCGCAGAGGTGCTCGCGTGGTGGGCCGCCGGTTGCGAATCGGTTGAAAACTTGCTGCACGTCGTTCCTCCGGAGCGGGAAACCGACGGCGAATTAGCCGATGCCGTGCGCTTGGTGCTGGAAAAAGATCCGCTGGTCCATCAGTCGCAGATTCATATCACGGCCGAGCAGGGTAGGGTGACGCTGGAAGGATATCTCGCCAGTGAGGAGGAGAGACGCCTGGCGGTGCTCGATGCGTGGTATGTCCCCGGCGTGCACGATGTGATAGACCGCATTCAAGTCGCAACAAGCTGACAAACTTCTGGCTGACTTGAAACGATCCCTTCATGGCCTGAGATAAAACCGATTCGGGAGCAGTTGGCCGCCGCCGAGTCGGAACCCATAGTTTAAGGCGTGCCAGGTGAATTCTTGAGCCTTCGATGCGGCGGGCTCGATGTCAAGGCCGCAAGCCAGTAGCGCGGCGACGGCGGATGCCAGGGTGCAGCCCGAGCCGTGATAGCTTCCCGCCAAGCGCGGCCAGCGGTAAGTTTTCGTACCGGAGGCGCGGTACAAGCGATTGATGACCTCGTTGTCGTCCTCATGGGTCCCCGTCAGCAAAATGTTCGGGCAGCCGAGATTGAGGAGATCACGGGCACAACCGTCCAGATCCTTCATCCCGGTCAATTTTCTGGCCTCGGGCGAGTTCGGCGTCAATACCGTCGCTCGGGGAATCAGCGTCTGTCTCAGCGCTTCGATCAACGCTCCGCTTGCCAGATTTGTGCCGCCTCCGGCCGCCAAAATCGGGTCTAAAACGACCGGAATGTCGCCGGCGGTTTTGAGTAGCTGGTGCACCGCATAAACGATATCGACACTTCCCAGAAGGCCGATTTTGACGGCGGCGACCGGAAGATCCTCCAGCACCGTGCGCGCCTGCTCCAAAAAGTCCTCGGCCTTTTGCGGCAAGACCTTGCGGACGTTATGCGTGTCCTGAACGGTTAATGCCGTTATTACCGAGCAGGGGTAACAGCCAAGCCGGGCAACGGTTTCGATGTCGGCCTGAATGCCGGCGCCGCCGGAAGGATCGTGTCCGGATAAAGTCAGAACGATGGGTGGTTTGCGCTTCATTGGCATTTGGTAAATGTGTTCTCTATTTGGGTAAGCCCGAACGGTTCGATCGAAGGGCGGTCGATGTCTCGTCACGGTCTAAGGTATCCGCCCGACCGGATCGCGGTGCGATTCGGAGGCGTTCCGGTCCGAGCGTAGGCGCTTCGCCGGCCTGACCGAGGATGCTGAAGAATATCTCCATCGCCGGGCGTGTCTCGAGCCATTGCTTGTGCAGACTGAGACAGGTGTAGAAGAAATCGATCGAGCGCGTCGACCACGAGGTGAACATAAGAAAGTAACCCAGGGTGTATCCGCCCTCGTAAAGGTAAGCGATTCCGATTCCCCAAACGAGGGCATTGGTGATGTTTACGATAATGCCGCGTGCCAGAGTCAGTTTCTGGAACAACAACCAGGTGTTCACGCCGCTATCGGCATAATCGGTGTACGCTTCGTTGTAACCCCGAACGGTTTCTTCCCGGTTGGCAAAGGACCGTTCGAACTCCGAAAAAATCGCCAAGTGCATGCTTCTGCGCGCGTTGTCTCGGACCTGCAATGTCCGGAACCGGGTGGTTAACTTTCTGTTGACGTATACGGTGATGGCCACGTCGATGAATCCGCCCAGCAGCACCAGAAGGCCGAGTTGGGGGATGTACCAGATCAGAATCACAATGGACAAGAACCCGGTGGGCAGGACGGGTATGACGATCCGGAACAAGGTCGTCATAAAGTCAGCCACGACCCGCTCGCCGATCTCGATTTGCGCCTGAAGCAACCGCGAGTTGACTGGGCCGCCGTGTTCCTGCCGGTATCGCTTGAGCGGCGTGCGAAGGACCCGGTCGAGTACCCGGACGCTCAGGTATTTCCGGACGGGAAGTCCGAAGTGGAGGATGTCCCGTGACTCGAACGCGTAGGGAATGATGTTGCCGTGGACCACCCAAAAGAGAAAGGCGCCGGCAATAATGAGTCTAACCTCGTCGATCGGGAGGGAAACCGCAATGCGGTCGATTATTTCGGCGGCGACCAGCGGGACCAGCAAGTCTCCCAGTTTTTGTAACGCGACGAGAGCGGCTATGCTGAACAGTATTCGATAATATCCTTTGAATAGGGGAAAAATTTGTTTGACGAGGGCGTACATGACGGTATCGACATGCAGGATCGTACCTCTTCAGGTGTGGTGTCGAGCCACATGAGCGGGAGCGCACGAAGTGGCACAACGATTCCGCGAATCCTTCCACAGGCATCAAAAGCCCCTCAAGGCACGGATGATTTAAGAAATTAGCCATAGGCCTATACGAAAGCCGTGCAAACCGCTTTTCGGTTGCACCCGAAGCCGGTGCCGCCGACGCGAGCGCGCGCCTCTTATCGCGCAGGCTCTATCGAAAAAGCACCAGGCTCATAGCCGTTTCACGGGAACGTCGGCATAGAATGCTTATACCATAGATAAGCCGGGCTGATATCGTTAGCTGTCGCCGTTCGCCGACAAGGGGCCTCCGTTATTCCGCTGGCCGTTGACAGTCTAAAAGCGCATCGGTACTTTAACCCACATTTCTCACACCCCTCCTACTGCGGACGCCGATTCACTCGCTGTGACACACCGTACTCCCTCTCGCCGGCTCGACGTAGTGTCAGCTACGCCTTCGCCGTCGCTCGGTCCGTGCGGCGGCCACAACGGTGCCTCGACGCCCTCGCGATGAAGGGTGTTAGAAATATAGGTTAAGTTGTTTGGCCACGCGCCCACTCATTCCGCTTTAATAAGTACCCCTACGCAAAGAGTCCTGGATGGAAGAATTTCAACGTATCAAGCGCCTGCCTCCCTACGTTTTCAATATCGTTAACGAACTCAAGGCTAAGGAGCGCGCCCAGGGTGTCGATATTATCGATTTCGGCATGGGCAATCCCGATCGGCCCACACCGCAGCATATCGTCGATAAATTGGTCGAGGTGGCGCAGAAAGGGACTGCCCACCGGTATTCCGTTTCCAAAGGCATTCCCCGTCTTCGGAGAGCGATCTGCGGATGGTATCGGCGCCGCTTCGGCGTCGATCTCGATCCCGATTCGCAGGCGATCGTCACCATCGGTTCGAAAGAGGGGCTGGCCCATCTGATGTTCGCCACCCTAGGGCCTGGCGATGCGGTGCTGGTGCCGAATCCCGCTTACCCCATCCACCCTTACGGCTGCGTTTTGGCGGGGGCGGATGTGCGCCATGTGCCGCTGGTGCCGGGTGTGGACTTCTTCGAGGAGTTGGAAAAGGCCATCAAGACTTCCTGGCCCAAGCCCAAGATGCTGATTCTGAACTTCCCCGGCAATCCGACCACCCAGTGCGTGGAGCTGGAGTTCTTCGAGAAGGTCGTCGACTTGGCCCGGGAGTACAAAATCTGGGTCGTACACGACATCGCCTATGCGGATTTGGTGTTCGACGGTTACACCGCGCCGTCCATTCTGCAGGTGCCCGGCGCGACCGACGTGGCGGTCGAATTCTTCACGCTCTCCAAGAGCTACAACATGCCTGGCTGGCGAGTGGGCTTCATGTGCGGCAATCGCGAACTGGTTGCGGCCTTGGGGCGTATCAAGTCCTATCTCGATTACGGCACCTTCACGCCGATTCAAGTGGCCGCGATTGCCGCTTTGGAAGGTCCTCAGGACTGTGTCGCCGAGATCTGTGAAACCTACCGCGTACGCCGCGACGTCTTATGTGCGAGCCTCGACAACATCGGTTGGACCGTTCAAAAACCCAAGGGCACCATGTTCGTCTGGGCGCCGATTCCGGAGCAGTACCGGCACCTGGGGTCGCTGGAATTCGCCAAGAAATTGCTGCTGGAAGCCCAAGTGGCGGTGTCTCCCGGCGTCGGCTTCGGCGAGTACGGGGACGATCATGTCCGCTTCAGCCTGATCGAGAACGAACACCGCACCCGCCAGGCGATCCGCGGCATACGGCATATGATGCGCAAGGATAACTCGGTATAATTTAGGCACTTTTATTGCTTATCACCGCTGCCTTCTCCCTTTGGAAAAGGGGCGGTGAGATATTCGCGATTTTTTAGTTACAGGAGAGCGTCTTGAAACCCGTAAATATCGGTTTGCTCGGTTTAGGCACGGTCGGCGGCGGCACGGTCAAGGTCCTGAAGCGGAACGCCGGCGAAATCACGCGTCGAGCCGGCCGGGAAATCCACATTAGCGTGGTGGCGGCTCGAGACCTCAATCGTTCCCGGATTTGCGACACTGCCGGCATCCGATTGACTACGGACCCGTACGAAGTCGTCACCGATCCCGAGGTCGACATCGTCGTCGAGCTAATCGGCGGCCTCAATCCGGCGAAAGATCTGGTGATGCGGGCGCTCGATGCTGGCAAGCACGTCGTCACCGCCAACAAGATGCTCATCGCGCTGCACGGCAACGAGATCTTCTCCAAGGCCAGCGAAAAAGGGCTGATGGTAGCTTTCGAGGCGGCCGTAGCCGGCGGGATTCCCATCATCAAGGCATTGCGCGAAGGGCTTTCAGGCAACAAGGTCGAATGGCTGGCCGGCATCATCAACGGCACCTGCAATTTCATCCTGACCGAAATGCGTGAAAAGGGACGGGATTTTCAGGATGTGCTCAAGGAAGCGCAAGCGCTAGGCTATGCTGAATCCAATCCTACCTTCGACGTGGAAGGCATCGATGCCGCCCACAAGCTGACGATCCTGGCGTCGATTGCCTTCGGCATTCCGCTCCAGTTCGACAAGGTCTGGACCGAGGGCATCAGCAGCATCACCGCCCTAGATGTCGCTTATGCAGAAGCTTTGGGCTATCGCATCAAGCTACTCGGCATTGCCCGCCGTGCCGAGAAAGGCATCGAACTGCGCGTACATCCCACGCTGATTCCCGAGCGGCGCTTGATCGCCAACGTCAACGGCGTCATGAATGCCGTCCTGGTCAAGGGCGATGCAGTGGGGCCGACCCTGTACTACGGCGCGGGAGCCGGGGCCGAGCCCACGGCCTCGTCGGTCGTAGCGGACATCATCGACGTGGTGCGCACGCTGACCTCCGACCCCGAGAACCGGGTGCCGCACTTAGCCTTCCAGCCCGAGGCGATTTCCGATATTCCCATTCTGCCCATCGAGGACATCGAAACCGCTTACTATCTCCGTCTCAGTGCCGAGGACAAGCCCGGCGTTCTGGCCGACGTGACGCGCATCCTGGCCAATCACAACATCAGCATTGAGGCAGTTATCCAGAAGGAACCGCCGAACGGGGAGCGTCATCTGCCCGTCATCATGCTGACCCAAAAGGTCTGGGAGCGGAAGCTGAACGACGCCATCCGGGAGATCGAGGCGCTGTCCGCCATTAACGGGCCGGTGAAGCGGATTCGGCTGGAAACTCTAGGTTAATAGATCAATCGTGTAGCCCACTTTGTTCGGTGGGTTACGCTTCGCTAACCCACCCTACAAGCTGCAAATCGATATGTCATCTGCAAAACGTTACACGGGCCTCATCGAAAAATACCGCGACCGTTTGCCCGTAACCCCGGATATTCGACCTGTGAGCCTGTGCGAAGGCAACACGCCGCTGATCCAGTTGGTCAACATCCCGAAGCTGATCGGTAAGGATGTGGATATTTACGTCAAGTTCGAAGGCTTAAATCCCACCGGCTCATTTAAGGATCGTGGCATGACCATGGCCGTGACCCAGGCCGTGCATGAGGGCAGCCGCGCCATTATCTGCGCCTCCACTGGTAACACCTCGGCGGCGGCTGCCGCGTATGCCGCGCGTGCCGGCATCACCGCTTTCGTGCTTATCCCCGAAGGCAAGATTGCGATGGGCAAACTGGCCCAGGCTATGATCTACGGCGCCAAGGTGATCCAGATTAACGGCAATTTCGACGCCGGAATGCAGTTGGTCAAAGAGATTGCGGACCATGCGCCGGTGACCATCGTCAACTCGATCAATCCGTACCGCATCGAAGGGCAGAAAACGGCCGCTTTCGAGATCGTCGACACTCTCGGTCGCGCCCCGGATTATCACTGCCTGCCGGTGGGCAACGCGGGGAACATTACGGCTTATTGGAAAGGCTACAGCGAATACGCTCTCGGTACCGAGACCCACGCGCCGGTCATCGACAAACGGCCGATCATGTGCGGCTATCAGGCCGCAGGCGCCGCACCTTTCGTCAGCGGCGAGTTCGTGGATCACCCCGAAACCGTCGCCACCGCGATCCGCATCGGACATCCGCAGTCCTGGGACGGCGCCCGTCGCGCGCAGCAGGAATCGGGCGGATGGTTCGCGCCTTTCACCGACGAGGAAATTCTTGCGGCGCAGAAACTCCTGGCCGAACGGGAAGGCATCTTCTGCGAACCGGCATCAGCCACCTCCCTGGCCGGCGCCCTGCACGACATCAAGGCCGGCCGCATTCCCGAAGGCAGCACCATCGTCTGCACCCTCACCGGCAACGGCCTCAAGGACCCCGATACGGCCATCGCCCAATGTACCGCCAAGCCGGTGACGGTGGACGCGACCTTGGATTCGGTGAAACGGGCGATCTTGGAGGCGATGTAAGCGGAGCTTAGGGACGTGGTGCTCTACAAGTGCTTCATTTATACGATCAGAAGGCTAAGCCATTAATCATCAAGCAGCGCAGATTGCTCCGTTTGCCGAATTCTGCTCAAGCTGTCCTTTCTGCAGGTTTGGCTAAATTGCATAGCGCGACAGGAAGTCGCTGCTGGGCGCTGCCTATTACCCTATTTCCTGAAGAGGTTGCACATTACCGTACTCGTCATAAGGCGCTTGGCGCTCCCGGGCCAAGACCAAAGCTTCGCATAGCTGTCAGCGCATCTTCCGCGGAAGAGCAAGCCCTAAAAGTTGATGCTGCCCTTAACTTCGCCGAAATAGGGGAGCGTGCTGATCCACTGATTAAACCAATCCTGCTTTATTACTCCTGTGCTCATCTCTGTGGCGTATATAGTCGAGCGTTTCTCGAGTGGGAGTGTGACAGCCGGAGCCATGGGTTGACCTGTAAGCATAGGACTAGTGATGTCCGGAATACTCAGCTCACTATTGAGAAATCTGGACTGTTTCCGAGAGTCTCAGCAACCTGTTTTCTGTTTACGGGACAGCCAAACTGTTTCTCTCCTTTGGTGACCTATTCTGGCCAACCGGTTGCCCATGTAGCTTCGGGAGAACTGCTAGCGAATTTCGGAAAGAATGAATTGGGAAGGCCAATTACCAAAATCACTTTAGATGAACTCGCGAACTTCGAATTTGGGACGCGCCTGAAAGCGGTGCGTCAGTGGCATGGGTTCCATAAATATCGCGGCTTGCCCACGACAGCGTTTCTCCTCGATGTGTTAACCCTATTTCTTGGAAGCTCTCTGGCACGATATGACATATTAGGTTGGAAGCAAATTTTGGAGGGAAAAGATAATTCCTATCGAATCCACTTCGAGGAAACATACGAGCGATTTTTGCAGTTCGGGATAGATTTGCTGCTGACTATGCTTGAAAACCCTCTCCAAGATTTCAATCAACGTTTGATTCCCTCGGCACCAAGTCCTTATTCAGCTGATGATGAATCTCGTTTTTCCCAAGATCCCAACTATCAGCTCTGAGGCAACGGACTCCATCTCTATCTCTGATTGCCACAGACTGATGGCCGTTGCCGTTACTCCTAAAAATCGTAATAGGCAATTTAATTCTCCATGAACGAAACCTACGACGCCTCATCCATTGAAGTTCTTTCGGGACTTGACCCGGTCCGGAAGCGGCCGGGCATGTACACCGATACCGCCCGCCCGAATCACTTGGTTCAGGAAGTCGTCGACAACAGCGTCGACGAGGCTCTGGCGGGTTACGCGAAATCCATCGGGGTGTGGCTGCTGGCCGACGGCGGGGTGGAAGTCCGGGACGACGGGCGCGGCATGCCGGTGGACGTTCATCCGGAACTCGGCGTTTCGGGAGTGGAGGTGATCCTGACCAAGCTGCATGCGGGCGGGAAGTTTTCCAACAAGAACTACCGCTTTTCGGGCGGACTTCATGGGGTCGGCGTTTCCGTCGTGAATGCATTGTCCGACCGCCTCGAAGTGGAAGTGCGCCGGGGCGGAAAAATCTATGCGATGAGTTTCGCCCATGGCGAAAAAACCTCCGAGCTGCGCGAAATCGGAACTACCGCCAAGCGGGATTCCGGCAGCACGGTCCGGTTCTGGCCCGAAGCCCGCTATTTCGATATGCCGCGCATCGCCGTTCCGCGCTTGAAAGCTTTGCTTCGCGCCAAGGCGGTGTTGTGTCCGGGGCTCAAAATCGCTCTGAAGGACGAACAGGCCAACGAGGAGGAGGTCTGGCATTACGAGAATGGCCTTCCACAGTATCTGCTGGACCGCATCGGATCGAACGAGTGCGTCCCGGAAGAACCCTTCGTCGGCAATCTCGAAGGCCATCAGGAAGCCGCCGACTGGGCGGTGGTCTGGACGCCCGAAGCAGGCGAACCGGTTACGGAGAGCTACGTCAACCTGGTGCCTACGCCTTTAGGAGGCACCCACGTCAACGGGCTGCGCACCGGACTGACCGAGGCGGTGCGGGAATTCTGCGAATTCCGTAATCTTCTGCCGCGCGGGATCAAGATTGCGCCGGAAGACGTCTGGGAGCGCTGCCATTACGTGCTTTCGGTCAAGATGCAGGAGCCTCAGTTTTCCGGCCAGACCAAGGAACGGCTCAGTTCCCGCGAATGCGCGGCATTCGTGTCCGGCGTGGTGAAGGACGCATTCAGTTTGTGGCTCAATCAGCATCCCGCCGTCGGCGAGCGCATTGCCGAACTGGTGATCGAGAGCGCCCAGAAGCGGCTCAAAGCCAGCCGTCAGGTCACCCGCAAGAAGGTCACGGCGGGTCCAGCCTTGCCCGGAAAGCTGGCCGATTGCAGTTCTCAGGACATGCAGCTGACCGAGTTGTTCCTGGTGGAGGGCGATTCCGCCGGCGGTTCCGCGAAACAGGCGCGGGACAAGGAATATCAGGCAGTGATGCCCTTGCGCGGCAAGATTCTCAATACCTGGGAAGTGGATTCAGGCGGTGTGCTCGCGTCTCAGGAGGTACACGACATCAGCGTGGCGATCGGTGTCGAGCCGGGGTCCTCCGATCTGAGCGGGCTGCGTTACGGCAAGATCTGCGTGCTGGCGGACGCCGATTCCGACGGCAATCACATTGCGACCCTGCTGTGCGCGCTGTTCGTCCGCCATTTCCGCCCCTTGGTGGCGGCGGGGCACGTGTTCGTCGCCATGCCGCCCTTGTACCGGATCGACGTGGGCAAGAACGTTTATTACGCCCTGGACGAAGCGGAAAAAAGAGGCGTGCTCGACCGGATCGAGGCGGAAAAGATCAGGGGCAAGATCAACGTCCAGCGCTTCAAAGGCCTGGGCGAGATGAATCCGTCGCAGCTCCGCGAAACCACGATGAGTCCCGACACCCGGCGGCTGGTGCAGCTGACCCTTGAAGAGCAGCAAGCGACCGACGAACGCCTGGATATGCTCTTGGCCAAGAAGCGCGCCGCCGATCGCAAAATGTGGCTCGAGGAAAAGGGCAATCTGGCGGAGGTCTGAGCCTATTTTCGGACAGTCGGGGTTCGATGATTTGCCGCGCGCTAAGTCCTACAGACAGTTATCGGTTTATTGTCCGAGTTCCTGCAAAAGGCTGACCAGATCCTCGGCATGTTCCTCTTCTTTGGCCAAGACGCCTTCCATCAGGCTGCGGGTGGTGGGATCGTTATTTCCGAGATACTCGATGATCTCGCGATAGCTGTCGATTGCGATACGTTCGGCTACCAAATCCTCCTTGATCATATCGATCAGCGAATCACCCTCCACGTATTCGGAATGGCTTTTCGATTGCAGCCCTTCCGGCGCTAAATCGGGCTCTCCGCCCAGCTGCACGATGCGCTGGGCAATGCTGTCCGCGTGCATCTGTTCTTCGTTGGCATGCTCCAAGAACTCTTGGGCGACGCTTTGGGCATTGATGCCGGACGCCATGAAATAGTGGCGCTTGTAGCGGAGCACGCATACGGTTTCCGTAGCCAGCGCTTCGTTGAGCAGTCTGACGACGACCTCGCGGTCGGCCTTGTATCCAGGGGTCACTGCGCCCCGTTCGATGTGTTGCCGCGCGCGTTCTCTTAAAGTTTTGACATCGGTTAAAAACGGTCGATCTGCCATGGTCGGCTCTCCTTCCAGGTACTGGAAATCGTGGATGATTGACAGGGGGGGCGCTATTCGTTAAGACAGCCGATCCGGGAAAAAAGTCGGGCAAGTTTCGAGAACACGATCCCTTAATTACAGGGACCATCGTGTGCGGGAGCCGGAAAATTTCCAAGAACGAAGACGGGGTGTAGAGGCTGTCGCCGCTCTGCGCTTCCACATGCCCAAGTGCTTGTGCCTAGGCTTTTTTTTACTATAATGTTTCCCTTTATTTTCAGGGCAGTCTTGCGACTGCCTTTTTATTTTGGGGAAGAAGAGTGATGACCAGTCAGGTAATGCCGACTTATGCCCGGCTATCGGTGACATTCGACCGGGGCGAGGGCGCATGGCTTTGGGACACGGAGGGCAAACGCTATCTGGACGCCATCTCGGGCGTGGCGGTATGCAGCCTGGGTCATGCCCATCCGGCCATTTCCCGTGCCATCTGCGAACAAGCAGGCAAATTGCTGCACACCTCGAACATTTACCGGATCGAGCTGCAAGAAAAGCTCGCCGGCGAACTGTGCCGATTGAGCGGACTGGATAACGCCTTTTTCTGCAATTCCGGCGCCGAGGCGAACGAAGCGGCGCTTAAGATCGCCCGCCGTTACGGGCATCATCGCGGCATCGATCGGCCCGCCGTAGTCGTCGTGGAGAGCAGCTTCCACGGGCGTACGCTCGCAACCTTGAGCGCCACCGGCAATCCCAAGGTACAAGACGGTTTCGAACCCCTGGTCGAAGGCTTCGTGCGGGTGCCGTACGGCAGCGTCGCGGCTGTCGAGGCCGTGGCCGACCCCAATGTCGTGGCAGTCCTGGTGGAACCGGTGCAGGGCGAGGGCGGCGTACGCGTTCCGGCTGACGATTTCCTGCCCGGCCTTCGCCGCATCTGCGATCAGCGCGGTTGGCTCTTGATGCTGGACGAGGTCCAGACCGGCATCGGGCGGACCGGCAAATGGTTTGCCTTCCAGCACCACGGCATCATGCCCGATGTGATGACCTTGGCCAAAGCTTTGGGCAATGGCGTACCGATTGGCGCCTGCCTCGCCAGAGGCCTTGCGGCGGACATGCTGACCGCCGGCAAGCACGCTTCCACCTTCGGCGGTAATCCCCTGGCCTGCAGCGCTGCATTGGCGGTTCTCCGAACGATCACCGAAAACGGGCTGGTCGAACGCGCGGCGGAATTGGGCGAGCGTTTGCTGACCGGTCTTCGCGAGAAGCTGGCCGGCAATTCTCGTGTCGTCGATGTCCGCGGAAAAGGGCTGCTGATCGGCATCGAGCTCGATACCCCTTGCACCGATCTAGTTGCTCAGGCCCTGAGCCGGGGCTTGTTGATCAATGTTACGGCGGATCGAACGATTCGCCTTTTGCCTCCGTTCGTTCTGAACGCAGATGAGGAGAAGGCGCTAATCGACGGTATTGCTGATCTAGTCGCCGACTACACGGCCTATCAAGTCGGGGAAAGCGTATGAATCCACGTCATTTGATTACTCTTTTGGATTTGAGCGGCGAGGAATTCCGTGCGCTCATCCGGCGGGCCATCGAGCTCAAGCATCTTAAGACCCCGTACGAGCCGCTGAAAAACAAAGTGCTCGGAATGATGTTCGAGAAATCCTCGACCCGCACGCGATTGTCATTCGAAGTCGGCATGGTGCAGTTCGGAGGCGCTGCGATTTTCCTGTCGCCGCGGGATACCCAATTGGGACGGGGGGAGCCTATCGAAGATTCCGCCCGAGTCGTCTCGCGCATGGTCGATGCCGTGATGCTCCGTACCCACGCCCACGAAACAGTCGAAACCTTCGCGGCCTATTCGAGGGTGCCTGTAATCAACGGTTTGACGGATCGATTTCATCCGTGTCAGCTGCTCGCCGACATGCAGACCTACTTCGAACATCGGGGTGACATCGCCGGCAGAACCGTGGCCTGGATCGGCGACGGAAACAATATGTGCCAGACCTATATCCATGCGGCGGAATTGCTCGATTTCAAGCTCCGGATTGCGTGCCCCGAAGGCTACGAACCCGAAACGGCATTAGTCGAATGGGCCGGCGGTCGCGTGGAATTGTTGAGAGATCCGGCAGATGCGGTGCGCGGCGCCGACTTGGTCGTTACCGATGTGTGGGCAAGCATGGGGCAGGAGTCTGAACAAACGCAGCGTCGCCACGCTTTCCAAGGCTATCAAGTCGATTCGGCTCTGATGGAACTGGCGGCCGCGGAGGCGTTATTCATGCACTGTCTCCCGGCCCACCGCGGGGAGGAAGTCAGTGCCGAAGTGATGGAAGGCCTGCAGAGCGTGGTCTGGGACGAAGCGGAGAACCGGTTGCATTCGCAAAAGGCTTTGCTGGAATTGCTGTTGGTAACGAACTGACTTTAATCGGGGGTGTTGTCGACGGGATTTATCGCGGGCGCACGGCATCGCCACTACCGCAGAGGCATTTCCAATACATGCGCTTTAATTAAGAAGATGCCGCACCGCTTCACGTTCGGCCAATAGTTCGGCTTCCGTTATTCTGAGCTTTTCGCGGGCGAATTCGCTAGTTTCGAGATTCGGTACGATCCGGTACTGCGAGCCCTCGATTTCAACCGGATAGGAAAACATGAGCCCCGGTGTGATGCTATAACTGCCGTCACTGCGGACAGTCATACTAATCCAATCGCCAGCCGGCGTGCCGAACAACCAATTGCGCATATGGTCCAGCGCCGCGTTGGCGGCGGACGCGGCACTGGATTTTCCGCGGGTTTGGATCACGATGGCGCCGCGGTTTTGTATGGTGGGAATGAATTCCTTTTTGTACCAGTCCCATTGGACCCTCTCGAGCGCCGGCTTTCCCTGAACCAGTGCATGATGCAAGTCCGGGTACTGCGTCGTTGAATGATTGCCCCAAATGATCACTCTTTTGATCTCACTCACCGAGCAACCGCAATGGAGAGCCAACTGACTCACCGCCCGATTGTGGTCGAGTCGGGACATCGCGGAGAAATTTTCCGGCGGAAGATCGGGGGCATTGTGCTGGGCAATCAAGGCATTGGTGTTGGCGGGATTGCCGACCACTAGCGTTTTGACGCTCCGCTTGGCGGCGGCGTTAAGTGCCCGGCCTTGGATGGCGAAGATATCCGCATTCACCCTCAATAGATCTTTGCGCTCCATACCGGGACCTCGCGGCTTCGCGCCGATTAAAAAGGCGAGATCGGCGTTTTCGAACGCGACATAGGGATCATCGGACACAATCACATCGTGGAGCAAGGGCGAGGCGCAGTCGATGAGCTCCATTCTCACACCTTCCAATCCGGCGAGGGCCTCAGGGATCTCGAGTAAATGCAATACGATGGGTTGATCGTCGCCCAGTAAATCTCCTGCAATCAGCCGAAAAAGCAATGCATAACTAATTTGCCCCGCCGCTCCCGTAACGGCAATATGCGCAGGCGTTTTCATATGATTACCCTTTTTATAGTATTTGAGCATCGAGCCGCGGCACTAGACCGATGAGCATCTCCTTGCCCGAAAACCTCTGAGACATTAGACAGGTATGCGGCACGATTCGCCATTCCGTTATCCATTGGCACTTCTCCGAATTTCGAATTCCTTTACGAGTCGGCAGACATCTATCGTGCGCTGGATTTGTGACGCGGCTCCGGTCCCTACAACGCTGCGCTGATTATCCATCCTCGCAGAGGATAGTGTCGCCGGACGCAATAGTTGCGTAGCGGCCCCTTCAGCCGACGGTAAAGCCTTTTTCGGTGATAATTTTTCTGACCGAGGCCAAGTCGGTTTTTGTCTCGTCATAATCGATTTCGACCGTACCCGCCGCATGGGAAGCCTTGGCTGCTGAAACGCCGACGCAGGACTTGACGGCGTCCTGAACCTGGTTTTCGCAGCCGCCGCACTTCATGCCCGATACTTTCAAGACAATTTTAGCCATGGTCACACCCGATATATGAAAGCCGTGATTTCCGAAACGGGTTCGCAGACCCGCCGCAATTGCTGCACATGCGAAATCTTCTGAACTAAAAGCCGGTGAATCGCGCCAAAGTTCAAACTGGGCAATGCTGCTTGTTGAAGCAGGCCTTGAACTTGATGCTTTGTCCAGACGCCCAAGAATTATAAGTCTTGGCGTTGGAGCGAACCAGATACCTTGGTACCGGCGCAAACGGCTTTTGAAGCGATAATCCGTTTACGATAAAAGTGAGAGCGCCGGATGATGCGATATAAACTAGCTCGTCTTACTTATGACTACGAATAGACCAAAAATTCCGCTCACGTCCAAGGATGCGCTGCTTGTCGCCGACGTTCAGAACGACTTCCTGGCCGGAGGCAGTCTAACGGTGCCGCAGGGTGACGAAGTGATCGAACCGCTCAATGCTTATATAGAACGCTTCCGCCATTCAGGCTTGCCTATTTTTGCCATCCGCGATTGGCATCCGCGGGGGCATTGCTCTTTTATCGAGCAGGGCGGTCCTTGGCCGGCGCACTGTATCGCCGGAACTCAGGGAGCGGCATTCGCCGCATCGTTAAAGCTTCCTTCCGACGTTCAGATTGTGTCGAAAGCAACCCAAATCGATGCAGAGGCTTACTCGGGATTTTCCGGTACCGATCTTCACGACCGTTTACGGCAAAGGGGTGTGGAGACCGTGTTCATCGGTGGCCTGGCAACCGATTACTGCGTCCTGAATACCGTCAGAGACGCTTTGGCCTTGGGCCTTCGGGTTTACGTACTTGGAGATGCGATCAAGGCCGTCGACCGGAACCCGGGAGATGGCGACAAGGCCATTAGCGAGATGGAGCGCTTGGGCGCTCGTCTGATCTCGCTGGATCGGATTACAGCATGAACGGGCAAAACAGCGCGCTCCTTACCGATCTTTATCAGCTTACCATGCTGCAGGCCTATCATCGGGAAGGCATGTCCGACATTGCAACCTTCGATCTGTTCGTGCGGAAGATTCCGCCGAACCGTAATTTTCTAGTCGCTGCCGGGTTGGAACAGCTTGTCGAATTCCTGGAAAACTTCGGGTTTTCCGATGAGGAATGTGAGTGGCTTAGCACCTTGGGCTACTTCACGCCCGAGTTTGTCGACTATTTATCCGGTCTTCGCTTCACCGGGGAGGTTCACGCCGTTCCGGAAGGCACGATCTTCTTTCAGAACGAGCCGATTGTTCGGGTGACCGCGCCGATTGCCGAAGCGCAGATCGTCGAGACCCGTTTGATCAATATTATTCAGCTTCAAACCTTGATCGCTTCGAAAGCGGTCCGGTCGGTGCTCGCCGCGCCCGATAGGCTGTTGGTGGATTTCGGGCTGCGCCGCGCCCACGGTGCCGAGGCCGGGCTGATGGCGGCTCGAGCGGCCTATCTGGCCGGTTTCAACGGCACATCGAATGTTCTGGCTGGAAAATTGTTCGGCATCCCGATTTATGGGACTATGGCTCATTCCTACATCATGGCACATGACGACGAGGCCGGGGCCTTCGAGCGGTTCGCAGAAAGCCTGCCGGGCAACGCGTTGCTGTTGATCGACACCTACGACACGCTGGAAGCCGCTCGGAAAGCGGTGACCTTGGCGCCCGAGCTGGCCGAAAAGAATATCCCTATAAAAGGGGTGCGTCTCGATAGCGGCGATCTTTCGGAGTTGGCCAAGGGGGTGCGTTCGATTCTGGATGGGGGCGGGCTTTCCGAGTGCAGTATTTTCGCCAGCGGCGATTTGGACGAACACGAACTCTTGCGGATGCTCAAAACGGGAGCACCAATCGATGGATTTGGGATCGGTACGCGCATGACGACGTCCCAAGATATGCCTTATTTAAACTGTGCGTACAAACTGCAGGAATATGCCGGTCGGCCCAGGCGCAAGCGGTCGAAGGGCAAGGAGAATTGGCCCGGCTGCAAGCAGGTGTACCGCCATTACAACGATAAGGGCCAAATGCTGCACGATGTGATTGCAGAAGAAGGCGAGCCTGGTCTCGGGGGCAAACCGCTGCTTCTCCAAGTAATGGCCAAAGGCAAGCGCCTCGGTGCACAGGAAACACTTACCAGCATGCGAGAGCGGCTACGGGGACAATTGCAGCAATTGCCTCCCATCTTGAGATCCATCGAAGAGCGCGCGGCGTATCCCGTTCTCATTTCTGACGGCCTGCAGCGCTTGGTGGAACGGATGGATCGCGCCGGTCTTTGAACAGGCGGTTCGGTGGCCCACGAGTCCATAATGAATCTCGCGCCCTGCGACGGCGAACTTTATTTCGTCAAGAATTTTATTTCCCGAGAGGAAGCGGATTCGCTCCATGTTCTACTGCGGCGGGATTTGGCGTGGCGAGATGAGGAAATCATGGTTTTCGGCCGGCGCGTCAAGGTACCTCGACTGGTGTGTTGGTACGGTGACGCGGGCGCGGTCTACCGCTATTCGGGCGTAGAACACGCGCCCTTGCCGTGGACCGAAACCTTGTTGATGCTCAAAAGCCGCGTAGAATGCTTTTGCGGGCGTCAATTCAATAGCGTGCTCGGCAATCTCTATCGAGACGGCCGGGATTCGATGGGCTGGCACGCGGATAAGGAAAAAGAGCTCGGACCGAATCCATTTATCGCTTCCTTGAGCTTCGGTGCGGAACGGCTGTTCAAGCTGCGCCACAACAAAACCGCAGAAACCCTGGATGTCATCTTGACTCACGGCAGTCTGCTGCTCATGGGCGGGAGTTTGCAACATAGGTGGCGGCATTCCATACCGAAAATGCGGGAACCGAAGACCGAGCGTATCAATCTGACTTTCAGAACCATTTTTCCCTGAGTTTAGGAGCATCGATTTATGGGCGACGTTGTTAATTTCCGACGGCCAAAGGCGTCGGAAAAGCACGCCGGCAAGACATTATGCCGAAGTGGTTTTCACAAATGGACCGTGGCGCGGGAAAAGCCCTTTGACGTGAAACAGGGCAAGTTAATCACTGTTTATCGGTGCGAACGCTGCGGCACTACGAAGAACGAGTTACGCTGATTCAAGCAAGAGCGGCGTCATGTTTCTGCGCCGCCGTTCGAAAGTCCTCGATTTCAAGGTTTTGTTAGCCGAGATCGGTAGGCGAAACCAACAGTTTGTCCACTCGGTTTTTGTCCATGTCCACCACTTCGAAACGAAGATGATTCCATTCGAAATGGTCGGCCGCACGCGGAACGTGACCGAGCTGCAACATGACGAAGCCGCCGATCGTATGGAAATTGCCCGTCGCCTCGTCCGGGAGTTCTTCCAGGTCGAAAATCTGCTTGAATTTTTCGGTACTCAGCATGCCATCCAAAAGCCAGGAACCATCGTTCCGCTGAACCGCCTCCGGCTCTTCTTCCCATTCAGTCATCGGAATGTCGCCCACGATGGCTTCCATCACGTCCTTGAGCGTGACCAGTCCGGCCACCTCGCCATACTCGTCCACGACTAAGGCCATCGGTGTTTTCGAACGCTTGAACTCTTCCAGCAATTGCATGGGATTGAGAGATCTCGGGACGTAACGCGGGGTCTTGATCAAACGGCCTAAATCCATATTCTCGCCGAGAAGGGCTTTGGTCAGCAGATCCTTGGCTTGGACGAATCCTATGACGTTGTCGAGCCCGTCTTTGCATACAGGGATTCTCGAATAGGGACTGTCGATGATCTTGCGGCGGTTTTCCTCGAATGAATCCTTGATGTCCAGGTAATAAATATCCATGCGGGGCGTCATGATTGCGCCTACGCGGAGGTTATCCAGGCGCAGGACATTCGAGACCATCTCCTGTTCGGATTTATCAAACACGCCGGCTGCGGTGCCCTGGTCGATCATGATCCTGATTTCTTTCTCAGTGATCAGCGGTTCCTCGGGCTGCCGAGCTCTAAACAGCCTCAGAATGAAATCGGTCGATAGGCTCAGAATTTTGACCAAAGGATAAGCCGCCAGAGAAATGAAGTTCATCGGCCGGGCGATTACCATGGCGATTTTCTCGGGCTTTTGCAGCGCCAGCCGCTTGGGAACCAATTCGCCGACAATGAGGGAAAAATAAGTAATCCCAATGACCACCACCGCCAGCGAGAGGCCGCGGCTGTAAGGGGCAATTTCCGGAAACTGTTCGAGATAAGCGGCCAGTCGGCCGGAAAGGGCGGCTTCACCGAACGCACCGCTCAGAATTCCGATCAAGGTGATGCCGACCTGAATCGTGGAAAGGAAATGGGACGGTTCGTTCGCCAACCGAAGAGCGGCCTTGGCGCCGAAATGGCCTTCTTGGGCGGACTGTTGTAAACGGATTTTTCGGGCGGAGACTATGGCCATTTCCGACATGGCGAATACGCCATTCAATAGGAAAAGAAAGACCAAGATGAGAATTTCCATCAAAAGATAGCGGTTGTTTATCCGGTAAGTTAGAGTAACGAATAAGAAAGAGCGATGCAAAAACGGCGTTTTAGATTAAAGCATCGACAATCTGAAGAAAAAGGATAAGAAGAACGGAAAGACGCTCGTAATAACTCCACTTTGCATTACAAATGCGGCCTTCTTTTCGCAACACTTTGACTTAGGTCGTTGTCGAATGCTGCAACCCTTGCGAAGGGTAATGAATCGGTTATCGATATTGTTGAAAATGGCCGTTAGCGGTCTTATTTCAGCTATAAGCATGCTCGGCTTGGTTTTCGAATCGGGCCTGAGAGGCGGATCTCGCTTCGCGTGATGTACGTTAAAGGAGGAAAGCTATGACCGATAAGCAAGAGAGTCAGACCAACAAATCCACCGGCAAAGAAGTAGCGCAACCGCAAGCCAGACAATTCTCAAGCCCCTTGGACGAGATCGAGCAGTGGTTCGACGAGATGCGACGCAACTGGATGCAACCGTTTTTTTTCGGACGGGGCTGGCCGGAAAAAGAGTCCCTTTTTAGCGGCCGTATGCCCAGAGTGGACGTGATCGACCGCGAGCAGGAGTTGCTGGTTCGTGCGGAGCTGCCTGGGGTCAGCAAAGAAAACCTCGATGTCTCGTTACAGGACAATTCACTCAGTATTCGGGCAACGACCCGGCACGAAAAGGAAGAGGAAAAAGGCCAATTTTACCGGCGCGAGTTGAGCCGGGGTGAGTTTCAGCGCTCCGTTCGCTTGCCTTGCCCAGTGGAAGGCGATAAGGTCAAAGCCAGCTTCAAAGACGGTGTGCTCGAGTTGACCATTCCCAAAATGGCCAGTTCCAGGCGTCAAAGAATCAAAGTGGAATAATCCTTGGGAAAGGCCGCGGAACAAGCGGCCTTTTTATAAGCTGGATCAGCGCTAGTGCGATCACCATTTTCACCTTTTTACTTCTTGTTCTTTCTGGGATTGCTGCTGTGGATTACCTTCAGCATCAAGCTTGGACTGATTGCGTTAACCTTCCAAAAGCTCGGTTTGGACCCCGAATCGGCGCTGACGCTATTGATTACGTCCTTGCTCGGAAGCGCCATCAATTTGCCTTTGTTTACGCTACGCGTGTCCGTGCCACCGCCGCCGGTTGAAGGAATAGGATACGGTTTGCTGCGTCGCCCGCCGGTGCCTTTTACCGGGCGTACCCAAGTTGCGGTAAACGTAGGCGGCTGCCTGGTGCCGGTACTGTTTTCGCTGTACCTGATCAAAAGTTACAGTATTCCGCCTTTGCAAATCATTGCGGCTACGGCGTTCGTTGCTTCTGTCAGCTACTTCATGAGCCGGCCCATTCCTGGCGTCGGCATCGGCATGCCGATCTTGGTAGCCCCACTTTCGGCAGCGCTGGCCGCCATTTTCCTGAGTGAGGAATACCGGGCACCGCTCGCCTATATCTCGGGATCTCTGGGTGTCTTGATCGGGGCCGATCTATTGCGTCTAAAGGACATCCGTCGAATGGCGGCTCCGATCGCTTCCATTGGAGGTGCCGGCACTTTTGACGGTATTTTCATCACCGGCCTGGTAGCGGTGCTCCTGAGCTGAAGCGATTCTCGAATTGGGATAGCGGCTTTTGATCGGCTGATCAAGATGACAATGCTGACTTTCAAACTTCTGTTTCTGCTGATGGCGGCTAATGGCGCTCCCATATTGATCAACAAAGGCCTCGGCGGCCGATTGGCGTGGCCGATAGACGGCGGCGCGTACTTTGTCGACCGGCGTCCATTGTTCGGCTCGTCGAAGACCTGGCGAGGACTCATCGTCGCCATTCCGATTACAGGATTGGCTGCTGCAGTCTTAGGGCTTCCTTTCGAGTTGGGCGTCTGGATCGGCGCTGCGGCTATGTTGGGCGATCTTTTCTCCAGTTTCCTCAAGAGACGTCTTGATGTCCCTTCCAGCGGTCAAGCGATTGGATTGGATCAGATTCCTGAGTCTTTGTTTCCGCTGCTTGCGGTGCGCGTCGAATTGGGCTTGGAGCTGACCTATGTCGCCGGGCTCGTCATCGCCTTCGTGTTCCTCGATCTCGTGCTCTCGCGCCTCCTCTTTCAACTCCGCATACGCCAGAAGCCCTATTAAATCAAGCGCAACGCAAACGATGCAGGGTGATTTCGGGCGGGCAGTTCAGGCGTACGTCCACGATGCTGACCCCGCTGCCGGCCGATGTGTAACCTTGCAAGGAATGATAACGCCACGATCCATTGCAAAAAGCTCTGGGGGCTCTCGCGTTAAGCATGACGGGAATGCGTCCGGGCAAGCAAATCTGGCCGCCGTGGGTATGGCCGCTCAACATCATGTCGAAATTCGCGTAGGCCGCATGCTGGTAGGTCTCGGGCGAGTGGGACAACAGGATGGAAAGCGCTCCTTCCGGGATTTGATCGGTCGCCTTTTCGATGTTATCGGCACGGTAATAATGGGGATCGTCGATGCCGGCGAGATAGATGGCCGCATCGCCGCGAGCGAGGGCTACGGACTCGTTCAACAACATGCGAATTCCGAGGCTTTCAAGTTCGGGCACCATGCGGATGGTGTCATGATTGCCCAGAACGCCATAGACCGGTCCCTTTAGATAGGGGCGAACCTTTTGCATGGCGATCAGCGCCGGTTCGTACGGGCCAAAGGTCTTTGCACGAAAATCGCCGGTTAGAACGCAAATGTCGTAGCCGTCGACCCGGTTCACGGCGTCGATGAGCGCCTCGGGCATGTCTTCCGAGATGTCCAGATGAAGATCGGTGATGTGCAGAAGGGTAAAACCGTCGAATGCTCTGGGAAGTCGTTCGAGCTTGATTTCGTTCTGGCGAATTTCAATAGCCCGAGCATTTTTCAGACCGCGGCTGTGTAGCCGCAAAAGTCGCAGGATATGGCGCATTAAGCCGTGAACGGAGTACCAGTTCTCGATATGGAATAAAGTGCGTCCTTGACCGAACACTCGGGCCTCGAAATCATGTTCTATGCCCAGTCTTTGGTTAAGGTGACAACGCCCTACCCGCCGCTCCAGCCATCGATAGGTTTCTAAATCTATGGGCGGACAACGAAGGTGAGGGAGCGAGAGAGATTTTGATGCAAGCGCCCCGTCCCCGGCCGTTTCTGGTTGCGGAAAGGGAAGGCGCTGGCCCGGCGGCATGGGCTTCATTCGTCTCAAGGCATCACATGATTCAACAGCTTGGCCAGTTTGCCGATGGCGTCGAATACGACCGGGATGGCTTCGTCCGTGCGGGACGGCTCTTTGACCGCTTTTTCGACGCGTGTTGCCGCTTGGCTCATGGCTTGGGCCGCCTGTAGATATACCGGCGACGAACTGCTTACAGTGACGTTGACAAGGTCGATTTTCTGCTGAAACAGCTGATCAAGCAGTTCGTCCACCTGATCGGCTTCGGGTAGTTTTTTTTCGCTCAGGGTTTCCAAGGCGCGAATCGTGCGTTGCAGGTTCTGAATCAGGCTTTCCATTTTTTACACCTTCACGAGCGATTGTTTACGAACATTGAACGAAATCTCGGAGGGCGTCCAGAGCTTCGTGTATTCATTCTGTCGCGAAATTCGTGTTAACTATTTTCGCTTATTCCGAGTCAATAAAAAAATACGATACGCAGATTCCATGAACATCGCAGCGATACAACAGACTCTACGAGAGTTTGCCGACGAAAGAGACTGGGACCAATTCCACAGTCCGAAAAACCTCGCGATTGCTCTCTCGGTGGAGGCGGCGGAACTACTGGAACACTTTCAATGGCTTAAGGATGATGAGTCGCGCCGTCTGTCCGAAAAGCCGGACGATTATCGAGCGGTGCGGGAGGAGATCGCCGATGTTCTAATTTATCTGCTGCGATTGGCCGATCAAATGGGTGTCGATTTGGAGGAGGCAGTCCATGAGAAGATGCGGAAGAACGCCGAAAAGTATCCTGTCGAATTGGCCAAGGGAAACGCGGTGAAATACAATCGGCGCGAACAATAATCCTGCGCGGAGAATTTTTCTGCAATTCCTCGGCATTCGTTGCGGTCTGTCATGACAAAAACCTTACGCAATCAAGTGATCGCTTTGGCCGGCTTATCCCAGGCGGTTTACCTCGTGCAGCACATCGCCAAGCGGGGAACGGCCGATCGTGAGGATATGGCGGCCAGCATCGGCAGCGTGCTCAAGATCGACTCGGGGGACGTCGTGGATGTTTACGGCGGTCTCCATCGCGTCATGACAGGTCTTAGGCAAATCGAAAAACAGTTGGGCGGTCCCGATGTGGTGGATCCGGAGCAGGCGCGCTATGCGTCAACGCTTATCTTTCTCGAGCGTAAGCTGATGAAGCAGCCCCGCATGCTCGAAGCCATTCGGGCAAGCATGGAAAAGGCCGCTGCCGTAGCGGAAGATCGGGGCGTTCTGGATGAGGATGTGCTCGCAACCCTGGCCGAAACCTATCATCAGACCGTCAGCCAGCTGAAGCCGAGGGTGATGGTGGCCGGCGAGCAGATGTATCTGTCCGATCCCGAGAATGCCAATAGCATCCGCTCGCTTTTGCTGGCCGGTATCCGCTCGGTCGTTCTGTGGCGCAAATGCGGCGGCAGTCGATGGAAATTGCTGTTTCTCCGTCCGAAGCTGCAGAAGGAAGCGCAGCAGCTGCTCGATTCACTCAGTCGTACTTAAGATACCTGAAGCGCGGATCGTCCGGTGTGCCTTCCAGGATGCCGCCGGTTTCCGCATTAGCATTCCATTGCACGACTTCCTCGATTTTCTTTGCCAGCGCGAAGTCCTTGTCTGTCACGCCTTTCGCCGTGTGAGTCATCAGCTTGACGATGACGAAAGCATAAGAGACGGTCAGATCGGGATGATGCCAGGCAGCCTCCGCTAAATGTCCGACTGTATTCACCACCATCAGGGTGGCTTTCCAGCCGTGGGTGCGGAATTTCCGGCGTATCCAGCCGTTCTCGTAATACCAGTGGGGAAGCTCCTGTTTTAGGCGCTGCTCGATTTCGTCCTGGGAATAGGCCTTTTCTTCTTTCTCGGGCATGAGCTACCTCCTGGCATGATATCGACGGGGAATTCAGCTTGTTGCTCCTGAGACCGCTTGTCAAGGCTCTTGTGGTTCGGTGTTGGCCCTATGGACTTCGTGATTTCGGATTCGTTGCATTGACCCCGTGATCGGCGGGATTTAACCTTGTCCAAAGGTCGCTCGGAAATCGGAGGGTTTTCGCCTATCCGCTGATTTGGAGGGAGAGAACGATGGGTTCGCGAGATCGAATTCTGGTGACCGGCGCGCTCGGTCAAATCGGTTCGGAACTGATTCCGGCATTGAGAACCCGATACGGAGAGGACTGCGTGGTGGCGGCCGATATCCGCATGCCCCCTGCCGGAGCGGGTGGAGACGACAGCCTGTTCGAACATCTCGACTGTACCCAGTTGCGCCAGATTCAGGACGTGGTACGCCGTTACCGGATCGGGACCATCTATCATCTGGCGGCACTTCTTTCCGCCGTGGCCGAAGAGCGGCCGCAAGTGGCCTGGAATATCAATATGGGCGGTTTGTACCGCATGCTGGAGGTCGCTCGCCAGTATCGATGTGCCCTGTTTTTTCCGAGTTCGATCGGTGCCTTCGGGCCGACCACGCCGCGTGAAGGCACGCCGCAAGATACCGTCCAACGTCCGACGACGATCTACGGCATCACCAAACTCACCGGCGAATTGCTCTGCGATTACTATTTCCACCGGTTCGGCGTGGATACCCGAGGTCTGCGTCTGCCAGGAATTATTTCCTATCGAACTCCGCCTGGCGGCGGCACCACCGATTACGCGGTGGAGATCTTCTATCAAGCGATCCGCTATCGCCATTACACCTGTTTTCTCCGGGCCGACACCCGCCTCGACATGATGTACATGCCCGACGCCGTCCGGGCCATGATGGCGCTGATGGAAGCCGACCCGGCCGGTTTGAGTCACCGCAACGCATTCAATGTGACCGCCATGAGTTTTACCCCAAGCGAATTGGCTGCCGAGATTCGGAAACATATTCCGGATTTCGCGATCGACTATGACGTGGACCCCGTGCGTCAAGCCATTGCCGATTCCTGGCCGCAATCCTTGGACGACAGCGCGGCGCGGGCAGAGTGGGGTTGGACGCCGCATTACGATCTAACGCGGATGACGAGCGATATGCTCGAAAAGATTCGCGCCAAACTGCAAAGCACATCAATCGTTTAGCCATGAGGTGAACTATGGCCATGGAGCGAATGGAAGGCTTATTGAAGCAAGAATTGGCGCAGCTGGACCGCTCCGGCATGCGCAAGAGCCGGGAAGCAATCATCAACGCCGTTTTGCCGCCGCGGGACGGACGCGGTATCCGCTATCTCCTGAAAGGGGAGGGAGACCGCCCGTTTCTCCGCATGAACTCCAACGGCTATCTGGGGCTCGCGTTTCATCCGGAGGTGATGAGAGCCGAGGAGGAGGGCGTCCGGGCCTACGGTGCCGGTCCCGGAGCGGTGCGATTCATCAGTGGCACCTATGAGCCGCATGTGCGGCTGGAACAGCGCTTGGCCGAGTTCCACCGCCGTGAGGCGGCAATGCTGTTCAGCTCGGCTTACGCGACGGTGATGGGCATTTTGCCGATCCTGATCAGCCCCGAAACCGCGGTGATCAGCGACGAGTTGAACCACAACTGCATCATCAATGCGATTCGACTCGCCCGTCCACGGGAAAAATTCGTTTACGGACATTTGAACGTGGATCAGGCCGAAACGTTTTTACGGCAGGCGGCCGAATCGTGCCGACGGGGCGTCATCGTAACCGACGGCATCTTCAGCATGCGTGGCGACCATGCCCCGCTCAAGGAACTGATGGCGTTGGCCAAGAGCTATGAGAAAAGATTTGCCGAGGGGGTATTCGTCATCGTCGACGATTCCCATGGGGTCGGCGCTTTCGGACAAACCGGCCGGGGAACCGAGGAATACGCCGAATGCGCGCCGGTGGACATTTTGATCGGTACTTTGGGAAAAGCTTTCGGCGTCAACGGTGGGTATGTCGTCGGCAGTTCGCTGTTGGTCGATTATTTGCGCGAAAAAGCCCCACTTTATATTTATTCCAACCCGATCACGCCAGGCGAAGCGGCCGCCGCAGTGAAAGCGGTCGAGATCGTGAATGCAGCCGCAGGACAACATCGGCTCGAGCGGCTGCGGAATCTGACCGCCAAATTTCGGCAGGGTCTAAGAGAATTGGGATTCGAGACGCTTCCCGGCGAACATCCGGTCGTGCCTTTAATGCTGAGGGATACCGAACTGACCCGGAACGTCGTCCTTCATTTGCGGGAGCGGGACATTCTGGCGACCGGGATCGTTTATCCTGTCGTGCCTCGCGGCGACGAGGAAATCCGGTTTCAGGTTTCCGCGGACCATACGGAGGCGGACCTCGACCTGGCATTGACGGCGTTGCGCGAGTTCAGGAGAACGAATGCCCCGTAACCGGGGCTGGTCTCCGGATTTGCATACACATTGGCGGCAACGGTTCTCGAGCGAGAGAGTCATACAAGCAAGCCCCGCCATGAACGCCGGCTAAATGTGCGAGGGGCTCTAGGTCGACAGAAAGACTTTGGGTTGTATATTATTGTTCTCGGAGCGGCACGGAAATAAGCGGGTAAGCGGTTTACCCGGCCCCGTCAACCTACGCCAGACAGGCGCACAACACAACAGCTAATGGACCCACTCCACCGAAAGAAAGCCAACAACTTGGACGAACCGGGCAGCATCCGCTGAGTCGGAGCTCCGGTGGATATCTTTTGGACTACTTAAAGACTTGACACTTAATGGGAAAGACCTATGCAAGTACCACTAGAGATTACGTTCCGAGGAATTCCTCACTCCGACGCCCTTGAAACCCGCATTCGGGAGAAAGCCGCAAAACTGGAACAATTCTGTGATCACATCATCAGCTGTAGAGTCGCCGTCGAAGCGGAACACCATCATCAGCATCAGGGTAATCTCTTTAAAGTCAGGATCGATCTGAGCGTACCTCAGAGACAAATCGTGGTCAGCCGCGACCACCATGACAAGCAGGCGCACGAGGATGCGTACGTCGCATTACGTGACGCTTTCGACGCCGCAAAGCGCCAGCTCGAAGAGCACGTTCGCATGCAGCGCGGCGAAATCAAAAACCATAAAATTTCGTCCACTGCCCTCTAGTCGTTTAACCACATGTCGGTATGGGGCGTAGCAAGAATCAAACTCTTTTTACGCCCCACCCGGCCGAAATCCGGCTCCCGTCAAAAACGCTTTCTCTCCAGTTCCTTTTTTGTCCCATGCCGGCTCTGTCGTGACAGGACGACAGGCGCCGCTGAGGGCATCGCCTAATCGTTCTGCTCGCAGCAGACTGCGGAAGCCATCAAAGGCTCCGTTGGGCTGATCACGGCTCCGGTAATGGGATTGGGCCGATACGTGGTACAGCCTTTCAGACCCATGTCGTAAGCCTGCCGGTACAACGATTCCATTTCCGAGAAGGGAAAGTCCTCAGGCAAATAAACGGTTTTCGAAATGGCATTGTCCACCGAGCGTTGAATTGCGGCTTGCATCCTTAAATGAGCACGCGGAGACAGCTCGAAGGTGGTGACAAACGCAGGCGGCAACGTGCGCTCTGAATGCTCGAGCTTCCACAACCGGACCGCATAGTTCTCGATCTCATGGTTCTGCGGGCCTTCGGGTGTCAGGACGCGCCGTTGATAGCGGTCGGCAAATGCCGGTTCGAGCCCGTTGGACACGTTGTTTGCGAGCAGACTGATGGAGCCGGTGGGCGCAACCGCCAGCAAATGGCTGTTTCGGATGCCGTGCTCGGCGATACCTTGTCTGATCGGGTGCGGTAAGGTTCGAACGAAGTTGCTCTGGAGGTACTTGTCGCGATCTAAACACGGGAAAGAACCCTTTTCCCTTGCCAATTCGATCGATGTCCGATACGCGGCAAGACATACGGTTCGCATGATCGTGTCGGCAAGCTGGCTGGCGCGTTCGTCATCGTAGCGCAGTCGCAGCATGACCAGAGCATCCGCCAAACCGGTAATTCCCAAGCCGATACGTCGTTTGCCGAGCGCTTCATCCCGCTGCTGCGGCAAGGGAAAGCGGCTGACATCGATGACGTTGTCCAGCATGCGCACAGCCACGGCGGTGGTCCGTTCGATGGCCGCGAAATCCAAAGCGGCGTGATCCTCGTACGGTCCCGACACGAAGCGGGTGAGATTGATCGAGCCCAAATCACATGCGCCGTAGGGAGGTAAAGGGATCTCGCCGCATGGATTGGTGGCCGAGATGTGCTCGCAATACCAAAGATTGTTTTCCCGGTTGATGCGGTCGATAAACAGGACGCCCGGCTCGGCATATTCATAAGTGGACCGCATGATGGCGTTCCACAGTTCTCGGGCTCTAATCGCTCCAAAGATGCGGCACGGGATGGGTGAGCCGGTGTGAGACCAGCGTCTGAGGACGGTTTGTCCGGCGTCGGCAGCGGGTTCTCCGGGGGCGACGGGGAAAACCAGCGGCCAATCCCGATCATGCGCCAGCGCGTCCATGAAATCATCGGTGACCAGCACGGACAGGTTGAAATTCCGCAGCTCGCCCAAGACGCGTTTGGCACCGATAAAGGTTTCGATGTCCGGATGATCGCAGCGCAACGTGCCCATCATGGCGCCTCGCCTGGCGCCGGCGGAGAGAAGCGTAGAACACATGCTGTCCCAGATGCGCATAAAAGAGACCGGGCCGGAAGCGACTCCGCCGCACCGTCGGGCGGGCACGCCGGATGGACGCAGGGGGGAAAAGTCGTAACCGATGCCGCCGCCCTGCTGCATGGTGAGCGCGGCTTCCTTGAGCGCAGAGAAAATGCCTTCCATCGAGTCTTCGATGGTACCCATCACGAAACAGTTGAACAGGGTAACCTTGTGCCGACTGCCGGCGCCGGCCAGAATTCGCCCGCCGGGCAGAAAGCGGAAGTTTTCCAACGCCTCCAAAAAAGCGCGTTCCCAACGGGTGGCATGTTCGGGTTCCGCGCCGGCCAAAGCGCTCGCCACGCGCCGCCAGGTGTCCTGGACGGTAAAGTCGCGGCTCGCGTCGTTCGTGAGGCGATATTTCCAGTTCCAAACTTCTCTGGACACGGGATTCTCGAATACATCGGCACGATCTTGCATGAGACGTCTCCGCTGCGTTTTCCCGGGATATCGTGTTGAGATGAGCTGTGGCGAGCGGGGGAGGGGCTGCCCGATGCGTCATTCAACATCGTTTTCGCCTTAGACGCTTAAATCAATAGCGGTTTTCGTTGTCGGCCATCAATTTTGCCAGACGATTCGGCTCCCGGACGCGAGATCGTGCCAGCTGCGCCCTTTTGAATCGACAAGAATCCAGAGGTAGCCAAGTCCCAGGCAACCGAAGGATATCAAACCGCAGACGAAGCGAATTGACGCTTGGCGCCAGGAGAGGGAAGTACCGGCTGTCGTGCACAGGCGAATTTTCCAGGCGCGCATTCCCAGAGTCTGTCCGCCATGGGTCCAGAACCACCCGAAAAAAGCAAAGCTGACCAGCAATAAATACGCGCTATAAAGCCCATGATTCGGTTGGAAGGCCTCGCCGTGATGAAACGGCAGCAAGACAACCGTTGCGGCGAAGAGTACCGCGATGAGGACCACCCCATCGTAAAAAAGGGCTGCCAGGCGGCGTAGCAGGCCGGGCGGATTGCGGTTCGGAATCACATCAATCGAAGGCTTCAACGTGCGTTTCCGCAGGATGCTGAATCCGGCATAACGCGTGGAACATGAGTTTCGATGCTTGAAGCAGAAAACTTGTGCACGGTTTTTGCACAAATCATTAATGAGTGGTTTGTACGGAAGTTGGCACTAAGTCACATTATCTTGCGCCGTCCGCATGTAAGCTAGGAATCGAACGATTTGGACCGGCGAGATGACAGGATGACCGTTCAGTGAGCGTCTGGTTTATCGTCGTTACTCAACGACAAGGGTCTTTGATTTTCGTTAACCGCCGATTTGGCGCCAAAGAACATCGAGAGATAGACCAGTACCGCAACTAACAGCATGGATAGGGTGATCGGTGGGCGTAACAGCGGCAAAAACAGCAGAACTAAGAAGTTTGCGACGAGCGCGCTGGTATGAATCGGATAAGCAAGGAATACGTCGAGTCTAGGTTTAAACATGTATCTCCTCTTCCAAAATCTATTGCAATCGTGGATTCGTAGAGATGCAGAATCGTACATCCCCTTCGGGCAAGATCGCCATTCCAGTGGCAATCCAGGAATCCACGAGGGTGGGCAGTCGGCAGCGAATAGTAGCATAAAAGCCGTGCAGGCCGCGTCATTGCTGAAAAAAGGGATTGTCGAGCTGATCGTTAAACGATTTTCCTTATACGCATTATTAACGGTTTGCTGGCTGCTGATTGCCTGTGCGGGATTGGCATTCGCCGTTTTTCTCGACCTTCAGCGGGAGGCCCAGCGGTTTTCCGAAAAGTCCGCGCTCATTCAAACGCAATTGGTGTCGCAGGCGCGCCGCTATGTTGATGCGACACACGGTTTGGCTGCGTTCTTGAAGGTCCAGGAGCCCCTAAATCGGGACGATATCTCGACTTATACGCGCTTGATAACGGATCAAGATGCGGGCATCTATTTTATGGGCGCTGTCCCGAAACTCGATAAGGAGAAGGTGGCCGAATTCCTGGCCTTTCGGTTTCATGAGGGCGTGCCGAATGCTTCTTCAGGACGTAGTTTTTCCGATAATGAAAAGGGCCTGATTCGGGGCGCGGCTGCGAGCCAACCCCAACCGTTCTTGTACCTTCTGAACTCCGTCGAGCCGTACAACCATAAGATTCGATCCTCGTCGGGCGTTGATTCCGATTTCGTACCCGCACTCAGAAATGCCTTCCAACGTGCCTTTGAGTCCAGAGAAATCGCTGCCAGCCCTTCGTTCTTGCTGGACAGCGGCGATTGGGGCTACGCACTGGTAGAGCCGGTAAGCTCGGCGGATGGGGTAAGTTTCGCCGTAGTGATATGCAGGGTGAAGGCGCTACTCCACCTGCCTTCCGATTCGTTGGTGCTGACCCTTTTCGAGTCGGCACACGACGGTATAAAGCCGAATGACAGATTGATCCATAGGCCTGCATCGCCAGCAACCTCCCTCGAGTCCGCCTTATTTCCTAAGCTGCTTTTTCGCAAAGCTCTTGGAGAACCGGAAAATCTCTTCGTCCTCGAAATTGAGCAGCAATTGGGGTGGGCCAATCTTGATTGGCATCGGCTGCGTTTGATCTTGGCGGGATCTTTGGCCTTCCTCCTCGTTTTTTTCGGCGTCGCCAGAATCCATGATCGTTATGAGAGACGCAAACTCGAGGAAGGCAACAGGCTATTTTTGTTGGCTAATTTTGACCCTTTGACCGGGTTGCCGAACCGTCAGCTATTCATGAATCGTCTGGAACAAGCGTTGGCCACGGCGCATCGATCGAAGCTGAAGGTGGCCGTGCTCTATCTCGACTTGGACGGTTTTAAGCAGATCAATGACTATTACGGGCATCAAACCGGAGACAAGGTCTTGCAACGCGCCGCCCGGATTTTCCAGCATTCTGTGCGGGAAACGGATACCGTCGGCCGATTGGGAGGAGATGAGTTCGTAGTGCTCCTGCAAAATATCGGAGATCGTTCCGGTGCGGAGTCCGTAGCCAAGAAAATCAAGACAGCATTTCGCCAGCCGTCCGTGGAGCTTAACGGAATCAGCAAGATACTGCCCGTTCTTGGAACCAGTGTCGGTGTGGCCGTCTACCCGGAAGACGGTTCGACTACTGCCGAGTTGCTGAGGGCGGCTGATCAAGCCATGTATCAGGATAAGGCCGCCAGCAAACGTCAACCGGGTTTGACCCTGGTGCTTAAATCGCTGGATTGTCACCCGGCGTCGTGGTGACGATCCTTACCTCAGGATTCGCCGCAAAATGCCGGAGCGGCATCAGCGCGAACGGTCGATGGAAGGCTTTTCTCTCGGTTGGCATAGCCCGGTTGCCTGTGCCCCCGCGATTTTTAGGTCAATCCGGTTTTGCATGGAAAACCGGCTATCAGAATCCATACCTGCGGCATAGTCTCTGAACCGTTGCGAGGTAACCAGGTCCTAACCGTTAAGAGCGGAAACCCTGCGATGACCGCTTCATGGCATTGAGCATCTTTTGTTGGATACGGAGGTCTGTCGTGAGAGCATCGATCGTTTTAACTCTTCTCGCATGCCTGGGTTCGTCCGCGGCAATGGCCGAGCAACACCAAGTGCCGGGAACGCCCAATCCGGATGAAGCCACGAAAAAGTCTTTGGACGTCACCAATCAGCCCGCTCAGCCCCCGGCCGAGCAGCCCGCCGGCCAGCAGATAGAAAAAGGCATACCAGCGAGCCCGCATCAGGTCCAAGTCGAGAAGGAAATCAAGAGCGAGCGGTTCAAGAAGCTGGATGAAAACCATGACGGCTTGCTCTCCGAGGGCGAGGGTGGAACCGACAGTAAGCTAAAGGGTCGTTGGCGCGAACTGGACAAGAACCAGGACGGCCAGTTAGATCAGGATGAATTTTCGGTATTCGAGCAGAATGAGCCCGTCAAATAATCGATTCAGAAAAAGTGGGTTCTTCAAGCTTGTTGTCCCCGGTCAAGCGTGAGCAGACTTCGCTTTGCCATTCTCCTCTCGAAGACGGTTATCCTTGAATGAGCTGTCTTCGAGGGGGCGCCGGCTGCTCCACCATGCCGACTTTTCGTAAAAGGATCGAGCTGCTTTTACGGATATTCCATGCGAGTGGTCGCGCCATCTATAGCTTGAACGGCCGATACGGCCGAACCCTTCATAGGAAAGCCAAGTAGTTTCGATATCTCACGGGGGTTGCGTTGAGGATTTCGGAGCAGGGCTTGATAAAGTTTTTGAATCGCTAAATAGCATGGATCGTCCGGAACGGATCCGAGGCTGATTGGATTCAAGCTCCTCAGCGCCGGGCCGACCTTTGCCGGCATACAGCCGATCGCAAAACTGTTATCAACTTCCGATTCGGCTAAATCGCGGCTGCTGAGCGCATGATAGTCGCCGTGTCCCACCAGTTGTTGGCCGACGTATTCGGTGTTTGAGCAACAAGACCAGCCGTCCTCTAGTGTAAGAATGCAAGAGACCATGATGATGGGCTTTTCACAATCCGATACGAACTTTATTAAAGGCTCGCCCTCTTCGAATGCCTTTTGTCTGATGATGCAGCGGCGGGCTTCCGTGAAGTGAAAATCCACAGTATTGGGGGATGTTTGGTGCGTTGCGGCGAATGACGTGTGCGCGGGTAAAGTAGCCGATTTGGCGGTGGTCAGTCCCGACAGAATTGAAATGGCGGCGATAGCGGCAATGACGAAGGTTTTCACTGGGCTCGTCCTTGAGCTCATTTCTGCCTTTATGTCGCGTCGAAATTCCGAGCTGTTGTCGGATTATGCTTACAGACACGTCCGCATCAATTCGTGGCATAACCTAAGTATGCTTTCATAAGTGCACAAACCTATATCGTCGGCTCGCCTTCCGCTACACCATTAAGTACCAATACGGTGGCGGGAACTGAATAAAGCGTGACTTTCTCGAAGGGGTTAAGTCGCCTGACATACCAGCAGATACGGCTTCAGGCGGCAATTTTCCTCATATTAGGAGGCTGCCGATATGGACTATATCGATATTGCTCAGATCGTCGAAGAATGTACACGTGCCGAGGCGTTACAACGCTTAAAGGCGTCATTGGCCGAGAAAGAACAACAGATTACCGATCCCGAACGCGGTCTGGTGGTTTGTCTCGATTGTGAGGCGCCTATTCCTTTGGAACGCCTTGCGGCCAATCCTCGGGCGGTACGCTGTATCGATTGCCAATTGGAGTACGACCGCGAGCAACAGAACGAAGCCCGGTTATATCCGAGCTTCAATGATTGGGATATGTGAGGTTTCGCATTTTGACCTTGCATCTATTCGACGTACAGTTCCGCCGCCGTTACGAAAAACCGGTACGACGTCTGATTGGGTTTACGGTTGGATTGCGAGATAGGCGATTTGACGTATTTGTTCTGCCGCTTCGCATGGCCTTTTGTGCACCCGGTGCGACAGTCAGGACGTTCGTCCCGATCGGACGCCGAGGCGACTCGGTCGCTGTGTTTTCCATGGCCAAGGACATTCATAGGTTATGTTGTCATCCAATTGTAACGTCCAAGTTATGGGCATTGACGATTCGATAATACCCGCCGAAGACACCGTTCCGGCTCAGTCGCACAAAGATGAATTTCTCGCGATGCTGGCTCACGAATTGCGCAATCCGCTGGCATCGATCCGCAACGCGGTCGAAGTGTTGCGCCGCTTGGATTTACAGGAGCCGCGGGCAGAGTGGGCACGGGAGGTGGTGGACCGCCAAGCGGCCCAATTGTCGCGAATGATCGACGATCTTCTCGATGTGTCCAGGATTACTCGCGGCAAGATCACGCTGCGCCAGGTTCCGCTCAATCTCGCTGCCGTCATCGTTCGAGCGATCGAAGTCAATTTGCCGTTGATCAAGGCTCGGCAGCTTAAGCTCATCGTCGAGTCGGGGCCGCTCGACATTGATTTGGATGGCGATGAGGTGCGCCTTACCCAGGCCTTGGCCAATATTCTCAACAATGCTGCAAAGTACAGTAATGAGGGAGGCCGGATTTGGCTCTCGGTGGAGATCGAATCGGGCGAAGTGGCGGTGCGCATCAAGGATGAAGGCATTGGCATCCCCCCCGAACTCCTGCCCCACATCTTCGATCTGTTTACCCAAGGGCCGAGAACGCTGGACCGGACGCAGGGCGGCCTAGGCATAGGGCTTTCGCTGGTGCGAAGCTTGGTCGAGATGCACGGAGGACGAGTGGACGTTTTCAGTGAAGGCGAAAATCGGGGTACCGAGTTTGTCGTGTGGTTGCCGCTCCGGCGCGAGCAAGGCCTAATTTCCGGTCGCGACCTGCACGATTCTCCGGCGACCTGGTCCCGCCTAAACTTTTTGGCAACGTAGTAGTCAAAAGCCAGGACTATGGTTGCTTTCCTTAAGCTCAAGCCGGACTTTGTCCGGCTTTTTTTGTGGGCCGATCGGCCGCACCCATCCGCCAGCAAGGCGAGCCCGACGTTCAGCGGACCGGCGACGTCAGTCGGTGCATTTGGCCGGCTTTAGTCCGAGGCGCCTGGCAAGACGATGCAGATTGCCGCGGTCGAGCCCCAGGCGGCGTGCCGTTTCCGACCAATTGAGATGGCACTCGTCCAGCGTCGTGAGGATCAATTGCCGTTGAAAGTCGTCCACCGCGCGCGCGAGTGATATCGGGTTCGTTCCGTTCGGCAAGTGGGTCTTGGCATCCGGATCCCGCTGAAGTTCAGAACCGATATCCAAATCTTGGGGGTGCAAAGTCAATGAACGCCCGCGATCCGCGGAGGCGCGTAGAGCGGCGCGGAGAACGACATGTTCGAGTTCTCGTACATTGCCGGGCCATGAATAGGCCTTTAGCGCTTCGATGGTCGCGGGCGCCAAGTTCCCTTGATCCAGGCCCAGGCGCGTCCGGGCCTGATCCAGGAAATACCCGGCCAACTGGGCTATATCCGTGAGCCGTTCCCGCAGCGGCGGTACATTCAAAGGGTATACGCTGAGCCGATGATAGAGGTCGGCCCGGAACCGCCCCGCCTTCACCTCTTCAGCGAGTTGTCGATTGGTCGCCGCGATGATACGGACGTCGGCCCGGTGGCTCTTGTCCGAGCCGAGCCGCTGGATTTCGCCGAATTGCAAGGCGCGCAACAGCTTCGCCTGGATTGAGAGGGGAAGTTCGCCGACTTCGTCCAGAAACAACGTGCCTCCCTCCGCCAACTCGAACTTGCCGGCTCGATCGGTGCTCGCCCCGGTGAAGGCGCCGCGCACGTGCCCGAACAGTTCGCTCTCCGCCAAGGACTCCGGGAGTGCGGCACAGTTCACGTAGACCAGGGGTTGGTCGGCCCGCAGCGATTGGGCGTGTATGGCGCGAGCCACAACCTCCTTGCCGACCCCGGTTTCTCCCATCACCAGGACCGTCAGATCGGATCGGGCGACGATCCCGATGTTGCGCTTCAGTTCCAGCAAAACGGGACTCTCGCCGAGGATTTGGCCGCCGCGTTGAAAAGCCTCGTTGACCAGTTCGCTCGTGACCAGTTCGCGATGTCTCGCCAGTTTTTCCAGCGTACCGATAAAGGTTTCATAGCGCAACGCCACCGTCGCGATGGCGGCAAAGGCTTGGAAAATGTGGTCCTCGATGCCGTCGAATACGCCGGGTTTCAGCGCATCCGCCGAAAGCACGCCGAACAGGGTATTCTCGTTGTAAAGGCTGCAGCCGATACAGGAATGGACGGGCAACCGGCCTCCGGCATCATTCAACAATAGCGAATCATAAGGATCCGGCCTGGGATCGTCGGCCTCGAATCGAACCGGCGTTCTCGAACCGAGGATAGTCGCCAGCCGAGGGTGTTGCTCCGGATGAAATTGCCGCCCCATGACTTCGGGCGAGAGGCCGCGGGTCGCCACGGGCACGAGTACTCCGTCCTGATAGCGCAACAGGGCGCAAGCATGGTTTCCCGTGACTTTGGCGAAAATTTCAAGAAATCCCTCGATGCGCTCTTTCATCGAAAGATTCGCCGTCAGGCTCAAGACTGCCTCACGAATTGCACTTTCGGTCATTCTTATTTTCGAGCGTTCAGTCATTTTTAAAGGTCTGTAGTCGATCCGACAATCGCGCTGTCAGGATGACAGCGATCCGCGTCTTTGGCAAATCGGTCGCAAATCCCGAACGTGCCGGCAGGTAGAGCCCGTTATTCAAGGGTAAAAACGCCAGGCTCCTCAAGGATGTGTTATCGAGTCGATGTCATTTCGACCGCGCTATGCTGTTGCAAGCTCATAACATCCTGTTGAATCAATGGTTTATGTATTGGCGCGGCTTTTGCTTAAGCGAATGAGCAATCGCCGGCGCATCCGGTATCCCAACGATACGCCGAAGCACAACGAGTCGTCCGAGCGAGCGGCTGAATTCCTTGTTCACTAGAGATTCCATGGGCTGTGGTATCCGCCAAATATGAAACGTTATAGCGTGTTGTTGGTCTTGCTTGCGGCACTGAGCGCCTGCCTCGCTCCGTCGATCAAACCGCCCGCCGACAAGCTGGGCGCGATACGAACGATCCTCGTGATCCCGGTGGAACCGCCGCCTCTTGAGGTAACGCCGGATCTCATGGAGTCCGGCATTCCCGCCACCTATTGGCAGAGCGAAACCACGCCGATCGATCTGTTTTATGAAAGAAAAATCTACAGACATCCAGGTGGCGTGCTCATCGCCGGTTTGGTGAGCCATCACGATAGGGCGCCGGAAACGGTTCTCCCGCGCACGCCGGCCGCGTCGGAAAACACCCCCGGCCTGGAGCCGACCGCATCTCTCGAAGAGACTTGGGCACCCACGCTCGTGTTGGCGCGGGAGGCGGTTTCGCAACTGACTTCCGGCGGTCTCAAGGCTGTTTCCGCCGGGCATTATTACCGCCTTCCGATTTCCCCCCGCGACCGTGCCAGGGATCTCACCGAATGGCGCAGCGCCATCCGGCAGTGGTACAACCAAGACGCCTCGCCGGTCGATTACCGGTTGCACGGGCCGGAACGAATCGACGCCGTGCTGGAGGTGGGCATCGGGACTTACCGGATTTTCGAGACGCAGATGCCCTTGCAAGTGCTGGTCAAACTGATCAACCCCGCGACCCGGCAGGTCATCGGCAGAGCCGGCGTTGAAGTTTTTCCGGTTAAGGGAACGGCGCAAACGCTGCTCGCGCACGAGGCGGAAAAATTCAAAGAGACTGTGGCCGAGACCGGGGCGCAGCTCATCAGGCGCGGTTTGGGCGATTTGGGCCTGCTATCGGCATCGCGGGATGCCCGCTCGGACGGGCGGAACATTAAAACAGCCTTTACAGCCGGGCTCCCCACTCCGTGACGATCGCCTTTCCCCGGCGCCTCCGTGGTTGGCGCTTTGTCCTGTTCAACATCGCGCTCGGTTTGGGGCACATGGTCGTGCTGTTCAATGCCGGCTCTTATATCGCGCTGATGCCTCACGTCGCGGGCGATCTCGGCGGGGTGTTGCCGAGCCTCGGCACCTGGGCCCAGACCGATTTCATGATCGCTCTGGCGCTGGCGTTTCCCATCGCCCGCTGGCTGTCCGGGCGCTTCGGCGATTATCGCTTGTTCGCTACGGCTTTCGTGATCTACGCCGTAGCCTCTTATTTGTGCGCCATCAGCGAAACGTTGCGGCTGTTCCTGCCGGCGCGCATCGTTCTCGGCTTTTCGGGCGGTGTCACGCTCCCCATCGGACAAGCCCTGCTGCTGAAAGAGTATCCCGTCCGAATCAAATCCTTGGGCCTGGGAATGTGGGGCTTGTTCACCCTGATGCCGTTCACGATCGGTTTTCCCATCGGCGGCTGGCTGGCCGACGAAGTCGGGTGGCGTTATCTGTTTTATCTCAACATCCCCTTCGCCCTGGCCATTGCCGGCGTGACCGGTTCGCTACTGTACGGACGGGGATTCCAGCGCCGCTACACCCGTTTCGATTTCGTGGGTTTTATCCTGTTGAGCCTGCTGCTCGGCGGTCTGCAAACCATTCTGAATATGGGCAATGATTTCGACTGGTTCGATTCGCCCTTCCTGCGCGGCGTACTGATCGCCATCAGCATCGCGCTGCCTTGTTTCGTCATCTGGGAATTGGGCGAACGGCACCCCGCGATGGACGTCCGGCTGTTCGCCCATCGCAATTTCGCCATCGGCGTCACCGGCCTTGTCGTGGGATTTTTGTCTATCCAGGGATTGCTGTCGCTGCTGATTGTCCAGCTCCAGCTGCTGCTGGGATATTCGTCATTCCTTGCCGGCCTGTTGTTCCTGATAATGATCGTCTTGGCAGCGCCGGTGATCGCCATCATGCACGAGCTCATCAAGGGCGTCGACGCGCGGGTGTTCGCTTGCCTCAATTTGCTGGGGTTGGCGTTCACCCTATCCTGGATCGGGCTCTTCGATGATCCCGGATCGTTCGATCAACTTGTTTGGCCCATGCTGCTTCTCGGCTTTTTCCTGGGGTCGTTTTTCACGCCGCTGACCGCGATCGCGCTGCATGGCCTATCGCCGGGCCAGGTGATCCGCGCCGCGGAAGAAGCGGCGGCGTTGCGCATTGCCGCGGGCGCGCTCGGCATTACCTTGCAGGGCGTCATGCTGTTTCGGCGCGGTCCGTTCCACCAGCTTCATCTGGCCGATCAATTCGGAGGGCGCCGGTTTCCGTCTCTCGATGTGCCGCAACGGCTCGCTTCGCGTCTGGAGGCGGCCGGTTTCGATCCCGGCATGGTGCAGGGCAAACTCCTGGCCGTTATCAAGCAGCAGGCCGGTATTCTGGCGCTCAACGACGCTTTTTTAATGGCGAGCTATCTCTTTCTCGGATTGGCCGGGCTGGTGTGGCTGGCCCATCCCACTCACCGGCCGCTGCACCCGAGCCCGGCGGAAGATTTGAGAGAAACCCGAGCCGAGGAGTTGATGGAGCAGCCGTGAGTCGCCTCTCTGTTCATCGTCGCCTGCTTGCTGGGTTCGGCCTGGGCATCCTGTTTTTGATCGGGGGCTGCGCCTGGATTCCGTCCGGTGGACAACGCGCCGAATTCGCCGATGCTCCGGGCATGGCGCACAAACTGTCCGAGGCACGAGGGAAAGAGCCGCTGGCGGCGCGGAGATCGTGGCCTCAGGACAGCTGGTGGCGGCAATTCGGCAGTTCCGAGCTGAACCACCTGATGGAAATGGCGCTCAAGGATAATCCCGGTCTCAAGGCGGCTGCTGCCCGGCTGCGCGAAGCGGAAGGCTTTGCCCGCGTCGAAGGGGCGAGACTGTTGCCGTTCCTGGACGCGGACGCGGAGGTCGCAACGGCACGTTTTTCCGAGTACAGTTTCAATGTCGCCCTTAGAGGCGCGCATACCGTCTCGGGGTTGATCAATCCCTTGAGCCTCCGCTATGAATTCGATTTCTGGGGAAAGAACCGGGCGGCGCTGGAAGCGGCCCTGGGCGAAGCGGCGGCCGAAGACGCGGAGCAGGCCGAAGCCAGGCTGCAATTGACCGCTGCGATTGCCAGGTCTTACTTCCGATGCGTCGCATTGCGGCAGCAGCTCGATCTGACGGACGACATGGTGGAACTGCGGCGTCAATTGCTCCAGTTGGCCGAAACGCGTTATAAACTGGGGCTGGACTCCGCCGATCCGGTCAAACAGGCCGAATCCGAGCTGGAGGCAGCCGGCAAACGCCAAGCCGTTACCCGCGACTACTTGGATTTGCAGCGGGACTTGCTGGCGCGCTTGATCGGCCGCGGTCCCGATGCGACGCAGCACCTGTTTAACCGTAGCGTCAAGCTACCCGAAAGGATTCCGCTGCCCGCGAAGCTTCCGCTGGAACTGCTCGCTCACCGTCCGGACCTCGCTTCGGCGCTCCACCGGGCGGAGGCGGCGGCGCAGCGGATCAAGGTGGCCAAAGCCAGCTTTTACCCGACGGTCGATTTGACGGCTTTCGTCGGCTTGAACGCCCTGCGCATGACCAAGGGCGCGAGTTCCCTCGCCAATATCCTGTTCTCGGGGAACAGCTTTGCCTACGGTATTGCGCCGGGCCTCAGGCTCCCCATCTTCGAAGGCGGGCGCCTGCGCGGGCAATTGTCGGTGCAACGGGCGGAATACGACGAGGCCGTGGAGCTCTACAACAAGACCCTGCTGCAAGCGGTGCAGGAGGTCGCCGATAGCCTCAGCAGCTGGCGCGACACCCGGACCATCGTCGAAGCGCACAACCGCCTGCTGGCTTCGCAGCGGGAAGCGCTCGATCTCGCCCAGGAACGGCTCCAGAACGGCTTGGACGATCGCCGGACGGTGCTGGCTCGCCGGCATTCTGTCCTGGATCACGAATTCACGCTCAAGACCCTGGAAACCGATCAGCTCGTCGCCATGACCGATCTTATCGAGGCCTTGGGCGGCGGGTATGCCAACGGTCTCGATGCCGCCCGCCTCCAACCGATCTCAGATTGAGAAAGCTCCTGTCGAACGATGGCTCTAGCCATGACGCTATCCTGTTGAGCTGAAGAATAGCCCCTCCACTCAATTCGAATAATAAATCCGGGAAACTCGAACAGGCACCTATGAAGATTCATCCGAAGGCGATCCGCGCCCGGCGCAACCGCCGTCTTTTGCTGGTGGCGCTGGCCGTGCTCGCATGCGCGCTGGCCGCTGCCGTCTACTGGTGGATTCACGGCCGTTTCTGGGTCGTGACCGACAATGCCTTCGTCACCGGCAATCTGATCCCGGTCGAAGCGGATGCGACGGGCATCGTCACTCAGGTGTTGGCCGAAGAAAGCCAGTACGTGAACAAAGGTGACCTGTTGGTCCGCCTCGACGAACACCGCGCTTATGCGGCCCTGGGGCAGGGCGAGGGAGACTTGGGGCGAACCGTGCGCGGGATCGGCGCGCTTTTCGCGACGCGCCAGCAACTCTGCCAAAAGTTGGCTGCGCGCTCGGCCCAGTTCGCCCGGGTGCGCCACGACGTGCTTCGCTTTCGCCAGGCATTCCCAAGTGGTTCGGTTTCCGAGCAGGTACTGCAAAATGCCGAGGACCAGATGACTGCCCTCGATGCGGAACTTAAGGAAGTCGGAGCCGAACTCAAATCCATAGAAGCGCGGGTAGGAGGGACCAGCCGAATCGAGCACCCGGAGGTAGAGGCGGCCAAGCATCGCTTCATCAATGCCTACCTCGACTTCGTTCGGCAACGCATCCGGGCGCCCGCTTCGGGTTATGTGGCGAAACGCAAAGCCCAAGTCGGCGACCGGGTTCATCCCGGAGACCCGCTGCTCATGGTGGTGCCTCTGGATCATCTGTGGGTGGAGGCGAACTTGCGGGAAACCGAAATGCATAAAGTGCGGCCCGGGCAGTCGGTCGAGGTGATGGTCGATCTGTACGGGAGGCGCCATGTCTATCACGGAACGGTCGAAGGGCTGGTGCCCGGCACCGGCAGCGTGTTCGCCCTGCTGCCGCCGGACAACGCAACCGGCAATTTCATCCATATCGTCCAGCGCGTGCCCGTGCGCATTGCCTTGCGGAAAGAGGAGATCCTGAAACGGCCCATCCGGCCCGGACTGTCCACGGTCACCTCCATCCACATCGATGAACCCGGCCGGCCGGTGGATACGTCGCTGGCGGAAGTTTCCGCGCCGGCGTACGAAACCGACATTTTCAGCGACGAGCTCGCCGCTGCGGAGCTTAAGGCGCAGGAAATCATCATGGCCAATGTCATTCCAAAAGACGATCCCTTGGAGTCTTCGTGCACCTCGTCCAACGTGCCGGCTGACATGCCTCTTCACTCGGGGCAAGCCCGTGCCGTCCGGAATGACAATCCGCCGGCCGGCCGATGACTCAGCGCTCCGGCGCTGCGGGACTAAGCTTTTTTCCAAAGAAAGAAGGCGCTAATGATATGCACGGGACGTTGATCGATCGTCCGATTTTCGGACCTTGCCGAGAAGAACTCCCAAGCGTAATCTGAGCTGGAGCCGCTGATCGAAGTTAACAAACCGAGGCTTGGCAAAGGTTTAGGAACTCGTTTTATAAGTGAGACTCCAATTTTTGTGGGGGTGGATGCCAAGGAGAGGCGCTAGCGACGGTCCGTTGCGGCTGTTTGCAGACTAACCTTCAAAATCAAGGAGTTTGCCATGTATACCACGTTCGCGCGCAACCTTGGCAGGTTGGCATCGTCTCTTTCCGTGGCTGTTTTGTTGTCGGCCGCGAGTTCGGCAGTCGCCGCGAAAGAATGCTGGCTGGATCTCTATGATAAACCCGATTACCAAGGCTCCCATGTCCGCCTAAAAGGACCGGCCGAGCTGTCCAATCTCAAGTCGCTGAACGGCGAGGACTGGAGTAATCGCATCGAAAGCCTAGTTGTAGGCTCAGACGCCGAGATTTATGCCTTTCGGCAGGAAAATTTCGAGGATACACCCCAAGGGCCGATCTATCACCAGAAGGAGCTTCAAGCTTGGGGAGAAAAGGACATCGGGAGTGCCCAGGATTTGAAGATCAGTTTCGGACCCGGAACCAAGGAACACCACTTGGGCGATCTGAGCTTCCACCGCAATATCAATTCGCTAAAGGTTCAGTGCCAGCGGTGAGATCGAATCGCTCGATTTAAAGCCCGCTTCCACACAAGATATCCTCCATGATTCATCGCTCAGGAGTGGACGAGGATTGCAACCGAGGCTGGGTTAGCGTCCAGCCTCGTTCCCGACAACCTGATCGACGACAATCTTGTAGCTTCCGTTATCCTCCGGCGCCAAGGCTTCGCTTAGCCCTTGCAGATCGCCGGCTTCAGCCTTCGGCTGTCCGCTCTTCGATATGCGCGCACCGATCACGATGCGGTCGGCGGTCGAGAGCGTCATGCCCTGCATCATGGACATGGAATCGTCCAGCACGACTTCCACCGGCAGGTCTTTAGCCTGTTTGCGGACAACCGCCAAAGGCATGGGCGGACCTTCCGCTGCGCGGGCGAAGACGAACACGGCATCGTCCGGCGAAACCCTACCTTTTAGGTTTTCGGCCAAGGTCACCGTCACGCGGATGTGTTTGCCGGCACCAGCCGTGGCGGCGGGTTTCGACGGCTCGGTCGGGGCGGGGAGGCCTTGGACCTGGGCGATGTACCCGGCTAGTTGCTTGGCCTCTTCGCTGCCCGGCGCGAATTGCTTTTTGAGTCTTTCCCAATATTCCACCGTTTTGGCCGCATCCTTCCGCTCCGCGGCGGCTATTCCTGCCATCCAGAGGGCGGTTTGGTGGTCGGGGTTCTTCTTGAGGATTTCGGCGACGATTTCGGTCGGCTTGCCGGCCATGCTGCCCTGATGGGTTTCGGCGAGAGCCTGGGCGTACAACGCCTTGACATCGAGATCCTCGGGAGCGAGCTTCAGGGCGAACTCATAGGCCGTTACCGCCTTGTCCGGCTGATTGGTCGCTTGCAGCGAGCGGGCGAGCAATACCCAGCCTTCCAGATCGTTCGGCTGCTTGGCCAGCCTTTCCGCCAGTTGGCGGATGCTGTCCTGGACGTCGGCCATGTTGTCGGGCGCACGTGCGCCGATAAGGTCGATGCGGCCCAGCGCGAGGTAAAGAGTCAAGGCCAATACCGGAACGATCGCCAGCGTGGCGAGGACGGCGGAGCGGCCTCGGGTGCTCGATTGCGTTTTCGGCTCTTCGGCGGTCTCGAGATCCCCGAGCAGATTCCGCTCGGATTCCGCAGTCAAACGTTCCAAATCCTCGGGGCTTGCCGCTTCCTGGGCGAGTTCGGTTTGCCGTTGCCGGTGCAGGAGAAGATTGAGCCGCGCCCGGTTGATCCGTCCGCTGCCGGTTTTGCCGAGGAGCGCGGGAAGGAAAAAGACGTAGCCGACTGTCAATAGCAGTGCGGCCGAAAGCCAGAACCCCATCATCGATGTTTACCCTTCGAGATTATTTCTCAGCCGTTCCAAGCGCTTCTTTTCTTCATCGGTAAGCGCGAGGTCTTCGCCCGTATTGCGGCGTTTCACCTGTCGCCAGAGAAAAGCGCCGCCGGCGGCTAAAAGAAGGAACGGCCCAACCCATAAGAGAACCGTGGTCACTTTGAACGGCGGGCGATACAGCACGAAATCGCCGTAACGGTCAGTCAGGAATTTGACCGCTTCCTGTTCGCTCTTGCCGCTTTGAATGATGGCGTAAACCTCGTCCCGCAAATCCTGGGCAAGGTCGGCGTCGGAATCGGCCAGCGACTGGTTCTGGCAGACCAGGCAGCGAAGCTCTTCGATCAAGCGCTCATAACGCTGTTGCTTGGCCGGATCGTCGAATTCGCGGATTTCGATGGCTTGAACGCTGAAAGGAAAAATCAGGAGGAACGGCAGTAACCGGTGCATCATGAAGATTTGGCCTGTAATTGGCGGATCAAGGGCAGCAATTTCTTTTCCAGGATTTCGGGCGTGATCGGCCCGGTCTGCTTGTGGCGGATGATGCCGTCGCGGTCGACGACGAAGGTTTCCGGCACGCCGTACACGCCCCAGTCGATTCCCGTCTTGCCTTCGGGATCGAAGGCGCTGGCGGTATAGGGATCGCCGAAGCGCTGCAGCCAGGCGAGGGCGTTATCCCGCTCGTCCTTGTAGTTGAGGCCGTAAATCGGAACGATGTTTTGCTTGGCGAGTTGCAGCAACACGGGGTGCTCTTCTCGGCAGGAGGTGCACCAGGACGCCCAGACGTTCACCAGGCTCACTTGGCCCTTGAGATCGTTGCTGCTCAGGGTTCTGTTAGCGTCCGCCACTTGCGGCAATGCGAACATGGGTGCGGGCTTGCCAATGAACGGCGAAGGCACTTCTTTAGGGTTCAGGGTCAGACCGATGCCGAGAAAGATCACCATGACGGCGAACACGGCCAAGGGAATGAGATAGCGCATGGGTTGGTTATGAAGATGCGGTTGCGAAAAGAGACGTACTATAAATCAATAATGTAGGCCGGGATAAGTGAAGCGTTCCCGGCCTACGATCCGGCTCATCGAATCGAGCTGTCGGAGCAAAGCACACGTGTAGGCCGGAATAAGGCGCTAGCCGTTTCCGGCCTAATCTCGTATTTACTCGCTTCCACGACCAGTTCCATCGCATGGAGTGTAGAGTTAAGCGGTTTTTTCCGCAGCCGACTCGCCCCAAACCTCCGCCTGGCGAATCGCCAAACGGTAACGCCGATCCGCGGCGGAAAAGAGGCCGCCGGTCATCATCAATAATCCGCCCAGCCAAATCCAGCGGATGAACGGCTTGTAATAGAGCCTGACGCTCCAGGCGCCGGCATCCATCCGATCGCCAAGCGCGACATAAAGATCGCGCGTGAGGCCCGGATCGATCGCCGCCTCGGTCATGGTATTGCGCTGCACCCGGTAGATGCGCTTCTGCGGATGGAACTCCGCCACGTCCCGGTCGCCTCGCTGCACGCGGAAATCGCCCTGCTGAGCGATGAAATTGGGGCCTTGCACCTCGGTCACGCCCTTGAACGTAAACGTGTAATCGCCCAGTGTCGAGGATTCGCCCGGCGCCAGCCGCACGATCTTCTCCTCGCTGTAGCGGTCGGACAGGACGACGCCGGTGAGAAACACAGCGATGCCGATATGGGCCAGGGTCATGCCATAGACGCTCCGCGACTGCGCCTTCAAGCCCTGAAGCGCGGATTCGCGCAGACGGACCCGGTTCCAGAGGCTTAACAGCGCGCTGGCCGCGAGCCAGAGCGCCATGCTGAGCCCCGCCATGGTTTTGATGTCCTTGGCGTCCCAGAAAACCGCGGTCGACATGACGCCCAGCACCAGGCTTCCGAGAAAAACATAGCGTACGCGCCGCCCGATCTTGCCGAGATCGGCCTCGCGCCAGGCGAACATCGGGGCGATGCCAGCCAGTAGAAAAATAGGCGTCATCAAGGGGCCGAACACGCTCGCGAAATACGGCGAGCCGACGGAAATCTTGCCGAGCTGCAAGGCATCGAGAATCAGGGGGTAAAGCGTCCCGAGCAGAATGCTGGCAGCCGCCGTGACCAGCAGCACGTTGTTCAGCAGCAAGAGATTTTCTTTCGAAACGAGGCCGTAACGGACACGATCCTTGACCGTCGGCGCCCGTACGGCGTACAGCAGCAGCGAACCGCCCACCACCACAGCGAGGAAAACCAGAATGAACAGCCCTCGGGCCGGATCCGAGGCGAAGGCGTGTACCGAGGTCAGGACGCCCGAGCGCACCAGGAAGGTCCCCAAAAGGCTCAGCGAAAAGGCGAATATGGCGAGCAGCACGGTCCAGGCCTTGAAGGCACCGCGTTTCTCGGTAACCGCCAGCGAGTGGAGCAGGGCGGTCGCGACCAGCCAAGGCATGAACGAGGCGTTTTCCACCGGGTCCCAGAACCACCAGCCGCCCCAGCCGAGTTCGTAGTACGCCCACCAGGAACCGAGCACGATGCCAAAAGTGAGGAACACCCACGCGACCAGGGTCCAGGGCCGCGACCAGCGCGCCCAGGCCGAGTCCAGGGAACCGCCGAGGAGCGCGGCGATGGCGAAGCTGAAGGCGACCGAGAGCCCGACGTAGCCCATGTACAGCATGGGCGGATGGACCGTCATGCCGATGTCTTGCAGCAGGGGATTGAGATCGTTGCCGTCGGCGGGCGGCGGAAAATGGCGCTCGAAGGGATTGGAGGTCAGCAGGATGAACAGCAGAATGCCGACGCTGACGAGCCCCATGATCCCCAGAACCCGCGCCAGGAATTCCTGGGACAGGCTGCGGCTAAAGATCGTCACCATCACCGTCCACAGCCCCATGATCAACGCCCAGAGTAGCATCGAGCCCTCGTGAGCGCCCCAGGCGGCGGAAATGCGGTAATAAAGGGGCAGGGCAGTATTGGAGTTCCGCGCCACGTAGAGCACGGAAAAATCGTGGTTCACGAAACTCCCGATCAGGCAGAGGAAAGCCACGGCCAGGAAGAAGAACTGAGCGCGCCCGGCGGCACGCCCGACCGCCATCCAGACCGGTACGCCCTGGGCCGCGCCGAGCAGCGGAAACACCGACTGCAACAGCGCCATGAAGAGCGCCATGATCAAGGCGATATGCCCCAGCTCCGCGATCATTTCTGATAATCCTTATAACTGGTGGACACCTGCCCGCTTTGCTTCAGCGCGTCGGCGACTTCGGGCGGCATGTAATTCTCGTCATGCTTGGCGAGCACTTCGCTGGCTTCGAACACGCCAGACGCGTTGATTTGTCCGACCGAGATGATGCCCTGGCCCTCCCGGAACAAATCGGGCAGGATTCCGGTGTAATGGATGGGAACCGTGGAGGTTCCGTCGGTGACGGAGAAGCGTACCGTCAGGCTGTTAGGCTCGCGCTGAACGCTGCCCTGAACCACCAGACCGCCCACGCGAAACGGGTAACCCGTGGGCGCTTCGCCGGCGGCGACTTGCGACGGGGTGTAGAAGTACAGCAGATTCTTCTGGAAGGCGGTGAGCGCGAGAAAAGTCGCGAGGCTGACGCCGATCAGGATCAGCCCGACCACAATCATACGGCGGCGGCGCGGCGTCATGACCGTCTACCCTCCTGTCTGGCCCGGCGCGCGATGCTCTTCATCACCTCGGATTTGCGGCGTACCGCCAAGACGAGATTGAGGCCCAAAACGACAAACATCAAACCGTAGGACGTCCACACATAAAAGCCGTAGCCGCCCATGGAAAAGAACTCTTGCCAATTCATGGAATCGATTGAAGCTCGTTAAAACTGTTAACCCGTTATTAAACCATATCGAGCCGATAATAATTGCTCGATCGAAAGTAAATCCCGAAAAACGGACAGATTTGGACGTTTTTCAAGAAAATTCGATCGCTCAATCGGACCGTTTAAGGCCCGGACAGTTCCTTAGGGCTTGGCTGCCGCGAACCATTCCGTGCTCGCGAGACTTTCCGCGCGCCGTAACCCACCGGTTCCGCGGTCTTGCCTGGTGGGTTACGGCGCGCGGAAACGCCAAAGGAATGTTGCAGGTTTCGTGCGATGCGCGCCTAACCCACCCTACACCAGACACACGAATCGGGACCTTAGTTTTCGGCCATATCATAATACCTATTCCAATAGGCCGATCACCCCAAGCTCCTCAACGGGCCTGTCCTGAGCGAAGTCGAAGGGTTTCGAGAGCCTACTGGGATATCGGCTCTTCACCGGATTTCTCGAAAGCCAGCACCAGATAGCGCAGCTGCCCCAGGCGGCTGGCCCATTCGGCGAAAAAGGTCTCGATGACGGCCGACACCGGTTTCACCGACATGCCTTTGGCCAGCTTCCGCACGACATCATAGGTGGGCAGGGTGTTGGCCGTAATGTCCCGTTCGTGCCGAATGATAAATCCGGTTTCCGCGGCCAAGCGGCGATAGTCCCGCAAGGTGCTGTGAAACTTGCAGCGTCCGTAAAAGCCCGCTGAGGCCGGCCAGCGGGAGGCGAACGTCATGGCGGGGCGCAATAAAAGCGTCGGGACGAAGTCCGACAAGGCCAGCCGCCCGCCGGGTTTCAATACCCGATACGCCTCTTCGAAAAACCGCCTCCGGCTCGGGAAATGGAAAATGCACTCAACCGCTAAAACGGTGTCAAAACTGCGGTCCGCGAAGGGCAGGGCGCAGGCATCGGCTTGAACCCAGTTCAACGCGTTTCCGGGCTCGGCGGAAACGCGTCCGTTCGCGCGCCGGAGTTGCCGCCGGTCGATGTTCAGGCCGGAAACGTCGATGTCTTGGAACCGGCCGTTGAGACTCGCGACCGTGCCGCCGAAGCCGCAGCCCGCATCCAAAATCCGCTGGCCGTTCTCGACCTCGGCTGCCGTGTAAATCAACTCGGTGAGCCGTTCGGCGGCTGCCGCGAAGTCTTCCGGCGAGCCGTCCGCCTGCGTGGGCTCGGGCCAGTACCCCCAGTGGACGTGACGTCCGAACGCTCGGTCGACGGCCGAATGGCCTTGATCCAGAAGAGTTAAGAGGGCGTCGAAGTAAGGCAGTTTGACCGGACTGGACATGAGCCGCTGTGAAAGTTGGAACGGGGTGCAGACCTGTATACTACCAATCGAACGGGCAAGAATGAAAAACCCGTTGTCGACGCAGTTATCGGCAAAGGATTGCCGACGCCCATTAGTAGGCCGGGATAAGCGAAGCGTTCCGGCGAACCGTGCCATCAAGGCAAAGATATTTACACAAGTCGTCACCCCGGCAGGGAAGGGCGGCTTCGGCGCTCCCGAAGACGCCGTTTGCGATTGGAAGGTCCCGCGACTAAAGCGGGACGTTTGCGATTGGAAGGGGCCGATTAAAGGTCCGTTTGCGATTGGAAGGTTGCGGCTAAAGCGACGTTTGCGATTGGACAGGCGGCTTCGGGGACTTGTGTAGATACCTCCGCCATCAAGGTTGGGAAATCCTGCCCGACGCAACTCTGGCGCCTTTGCCGGAAACGCTTCGCTTATTCGGGCCTACATTTGAGAATGCAAAAACGCTTTATCCCGACATTTCTCCTAATTTCCCCTACCGACACGCCATGAACCCCCAAGCGTCAGCTCTAGACAAATTTCTCGAGCAACACACTATCGGAAGCGAAGGCGACATCCTGATCTTCCGGGCCATACCCGGAGACTATCTCCGGCGGTTCGGCGGACATCCGGTGTTGTGCCAGCAGACCTACAAGCCGGAGGCCGATGCGTTAGCCAGACTGGGCGTCGAGGTCGTTACCGATCCCGATGCGCCGTGCGGTCTCTGCATTGTTTTTGCGACCAAGCACAAGGAGGAAGCCCTTTACCACGTGGCTCGGGCGATTTCTTTGCTGGACGAGGGCGGAACCCTCGTGGTCACGGCTGCCAACGACTTGGGCGCGCCCTCGCTGGAAAAACGCTGCGCGGAACTGCTCGGCGGCGTTCGCTCGTTCAGCAAGCATAAATGCCGGGTGTTCTGGGGAACGAAAGAAACGGCGCGGCTCAATAAGGCATTAATGGCGTCCTGGCTTCGAGCCGGCGAACTTCGGCCGATACCGGGAACGGATCTGGTGAGCCGTCCCGGCGTATTCAGTTGGAACCGCATCGATCCCGGCTCACACCTCCTCGCGGAATATCTGCCGAATGACCTGTCGGGGCGCGGTGCCGACCTCGGCGCCGGTTACGGCTATTTGAGCCGCATGCTGCTCGCTCGCTCTCCCGCCGTCGCCGAGCTGCACTTGTTCGAGGCCGAGCACAAAGCATTGGAGACCGCCCGGCGCAACCTCGCCGCGTTCGCCTCCGGTAAGCAGTTGCATTTCCATTGGCACGACGTCACTGCGGGATTGCCCATCGACCGGCTCGATTTCGTGATCATGAATCCGCCGTTCCACACCGGCCGGGACGCAGAGCCCGGCTTGGGCCAAGCCTTCATCCGCGCGGCGCTGGCCTCCCTGAAGCCCGGCGGACGACTCTACTTCGTCGCCAACCGGCATTTGCCTTATGAAAAGCTTGTCCGAACGTTCGCCGAGCACGAAAAAATGTTAGTCGAACGAGACGGCTATAAAGTCATGGACGTGCGGAAATAAGGGGTAAGCGAACTACGAACTCGCTGCCCTTGCCGGGGCCGTCGCTTCTCGCCTCGATCCGTCCGCCGTGCAGCTCCACGATTTTTCGGACGATGGTCAATCCGAGCCCCAGCCCGCCTTGCGCGCGGTCCAAGGTGCGCTGGCCTTGCGTGAAGATATCGAAAAGATGAGGCAACAACGTGTTGGGAATGCCTTCTCCCGTATCGCGCACCGAGATCACCGCGTCGCCGTCCTCGCGGGCAACCGTCAGCCAAATCCGCCCTCCCTGCCGAGTGTACTTGGCCGCGTTATTGAGCAGATTGGACACCACTTGAGTCAGGCGCACCAAATCCCCTTCGAGCGGCATCGGCGTCTCGGGCATCGAAACGGAAAAGGTATGGTGTTGGGCTTCGATATACGACTGGCTCGTTTCGATCGCCTGACGGATTACCGTGGCGATATCCAGCGGTGCTTTGTGCAGGGTCAGCTTGCCCTGAACGATCCGCGACACGTCCAGGAGATCGTCGACCAGCCTCGTTAGGTGATCCACCTGCCGGTCCACTACATCGCGGGCCCAGAGTGTCTTGGGATGATTTGGGTCGAGTTTGCGCATGATCTGCACCGCCGTGCGGATCGGGGCCAGCGGGTTCCGCAGCTCATGGCCGAGCATGGCGAGGAATTCGGTTTTTCGCTGATCGGCCTCGCGGAGCGTTTGCTCCGCTTTCTTGCGCTCGGTGACGTTCGTGTGCGAAATCACCGCGGTGCCGGGCGGCGCCTCCAGCGGCGTGACTTGCATGACGAACCAGCGTTCCCGGTCCGGGGCGTGGCAGGGATACTCGAGGGCGAAGCTTTCCCGCTCGCCTTCCAGCACGCTCAGAATGCCGTTGTATGCCGAACGGGCGTCGTCCGAAATGCCACCCGAACCGGCCTGGCACGCCTTCAGATAATTCGATCCGACATCCGTGTTCGGAACCGGAGCTCCGGGCTCCGGGCCATTTTCGCGTGCAAAGCGCTGCCAAGCTTGATTGACGGCCAGGATATTTCCCTCGCGGTCTATTACGGCCACATGCTCGAGCAGGGAGTCGAGTATGGCGCGATTCAAGGCTTCGCTGGCTTGCAGCGCTTCCTCGACCTGCCGACGCTCGGTAATGTCGAGCCCCATGCCGCCGACGAATTTGTTTCCCGCGGCATCTTCGAAGGGAAACTTGAAAACCCACCAACAGCGGTGTTCTCCGGCGGTATCGAGGGATTCCTCGGTGGTCTCGATGGCTTTGCCGCTGGTTAAGGCTTCCCTGTCGTTTTTCTGGAACTGCTCCGCAATTTCACGCGGCCAAAGCTCGAAATCCGTCTTTCCGAGCCAATCCTCCGGCCGTGTTCCGAGGCGGTCCTCATGAATCTTGCTGATATACACATATCGCCCCTGCACGTCCTTTATCCAAGAAACGGCCGGGCTATTGTCCATAAAGGCGTGAAACCGCGCCTCGCAATGCATGAAGTCCCGCACCTGCGGCGTGATGTCGGCCAAAGCCGCGATGGCGCCGCGCGGCGAGCCGTCAGGATGGAATAAAGGCGCCGCCCGGCCGGCCAGATAGCGGCGTTCTTCCGTGGGAAGAACGAACTCCAGCGTGGCCTCTTCGACCGGGCGGCCGGTCGCGATCGTTCGTCGCAGCAGCGATTCGATAGGCGCGAGAACGGTTGGCTTGGATGGGCACTCAGCGCTTCGGCTGAGATGTGCCATGGCAGCGACCCCGAAAAAAGCCGTTGCGGCCGGATTGCCTCTCATCACGCCGCAATGTGCGTCATTGGCGATCCACACCGGTATCGGAACCGCATCGAACAGGACCGATAGCTCCTCATTGGTTCTACACAAGACCTCTTCGGCTTTCTTCCGTTCGGTAACGTCATGGATGAAGCCGTGCCAGAGGGCTCCGCCCTCCGGTTCAATTTTCGGTGCGGCACGTCCTTCGATCCAAATTTCACCCTTGGCCGGATGCTGCACGCGCCACTCCGTGTGCCACTCGGACACGCTGCGCGCCGACTCGGCAATGGTGGTGCGTAAGTGTTCTAGATCGTCGGGATGAACCCAGGCAAAGGCCGGCGCCGCATCGTTAGTCACTTCCTCGGGCGGAAGACCGTAAATGTCCGCCCATTTTGGGCTCGCATAGAGGAGGCAGGCACTGCCGTCCGGTCTGAATCGAAAGGAGCAAATGGCCTGCGGCACGATGGCCGTGATCTCGGCCAGCTTTTTCTCCAGTTCGGATCGCCCTTTTTCCATTTGCCGGCGTTCCGCCATTTCGGTTTTCAACTGTTCTTTTTGCTGAAGCGCCTCGTGCAGCGCTTGCCGTTCCATCGTTCGCAAGCGTGCAATCGCCAGGCTCAGCAGTGTTCCGACCGCCAGCAGAAGCACTACGCGCAGTCTCTCCCTTTCCTCGGCGATGTACAGTGAATCGTAGGGTTCTTCCAGAAAATAGGCGCTTGCTGCGGTACTCAACACCGTGGCCAAGAACCCGGCCCGAAATCCGCCGAACCAGGTTGCGAATAGGACTGAGACCAGAAAAAGAAGCAGGGGAGGCGCTCCCCCGAACACCGGCTGTAGAGACTTCAAAACGAGCAGCACGGCACCCGTCGCCAGTACCGCCAATATATGGCCATTTAAAGAAAGGCGTTTGACGTAAAGCTCCATCTTTCTACTGCGTTTCCTACGAAATTGAGTAAATTCGCTGATTCTACCGTTCCGTGTCTTGAAATGGTGGGAAACTGGGCGCGAGATTCGCAATCGACGGTTTGGCAAAGCAATTCGCCCCGACTGTTGAGGGAAACAGCTTGGGACCCGTGAACGACCGCGGCCGGGGAACAGGTTGGTTGCTGCTGTTTTTGCTGCGGCGTTTGCGGTTCATCCCCACGCATGTGGGGAACAGGTCAATGCCAGGATTTGGCGTTGCCAATCGGGTGCTGACAGCGGTTCTCCCGGACCCAAGGCCACCAACAGATCGCCAAGCTGCTGCTCGGCCTGTGCCGGATATCTTCGAGCCGGTAAATTGCCGACCTCGAAGACCCAAAGGGAAGGGACTTTGATCTCGACACGCCGATCTCCTACTGCACCACTGATTGCCCAAGCCTGCTGCTGGTATTCTTCCGTTCCTGGCGGCAAAACCCATTTGAGAATTACGGATGCGTCCACGACCAACACATTCATTCGTGACTGTCCCGATCTTGCTCGCGCTGAGACTAAGAATGGTAGATGTGTTCGAAGGCCGTCTCGGCCTCTTCGGATAATAGCCTACCGTCGCGCCTTGCGTTTATGTTGCGAGCTGCGAAAAACGGCCGAGAAATAGGTAGAGAACCAATCGAAGGAAGTCGGATACGACAAAGGGCCTGGATAGGGCCTTCGTTAATAAGCCTGCATACTGTATCGGCGTCGCGGTGAAGAACGTCTCGAAGAAATAACCCGCGCTGCGACGATGTGCTCAGGGATTTGGCCCTTGGCGGGATAGCGGGTGCCATGCACTCATTATTCTCTTTCAGGTTATTAAACCATCTCCCCGTCGGAGTGACCGCTCAATGGAATTTGGTTGCGAGAACGCGGGTCATCTTGAGGGTGCAATGGTAAATGCGGAAAGCGGTGACTTCGCGCTGCTCCACCGATGCCCCAACCCTTGTAGGGGGTGAAAAGGAGCGACTCTGGATATTGTCGACCTTGTAGGGACCGATCCTGTCTTGGGAGATTGCTCTTGGTGATCCCGCCCACGGTTTTCTTTTTCATCATGTTCTGCCTACCCATTTTCTTTCGCTCTACTGAACCTGTGTGGAAGTCCATCGGCATCTGGTGAAAGAGATCGTCTAGCCGCGTTTTTGGCTGAGCCAGATGAGGCTGACCTTGCGGTTTTTCGTATGCTGCTCTCTAAGGGAACTGATTTAACCGTTGAGACACTCGACACAACTGGAAAGGAGATCCTGCATGACCGTCAAAACCGACCGGCTTTTTCTTGTCTTTCAAACCCTTGCTCCCTATGGCGGCCTTGGCGGTGATCTCAAGCTTCCACGGCGCGGCGGCGACGGAAAGCGACGCCGGCCAAAATCCCTGGGCCTTCAACCTCACGCTCTACGCATGGCTGCCCGGCGTGGACGGCAAGTTTTCCGCGGGGCCGTTCGACAAGTCGGTCGACGCCATCTTCATCGATATCTCCGAAGAGCTCAGGAGCTTCCCGCTGGCCTTCATGGGGCGGCTCGAAGCGCATTACGAGCGGCTGGGATTCTATCTGGACGGCAATTACGTGGATCTGGATTTCGAGCCCCGATTCGATCGGGCATCAGCAAAGGCTTGTCGAGCCAGTTGGGTGTCATGGAGTATGGCGCGATGTACCGCGTTTTCGGACCGGCCGCCTCGGAGCGCATTGCCCACTGGGACGAAAAACCGCAATCCAACACGCTCGAGCTCTATGCCGGCGGACGCACCCTCTGGGTGGACAATCAGGTCGAGTTCAAGGGCATCGGCAGCGCCTCGACCAGCAAGAACCTCACCAGTCCGGTCATAGGCGCGCGGTTCACGGTGCAATTCAGCCCGAAATGGTTCGTCCTGGTGGACGGCAACGGCGGCGGCTTTGGCGTGGACAACATCGACTTCGCCGGGTCCGTGCTGGGGCTGGTCGGCTACCGCACCACCCTATTCGGCGTGCCGACCTCGCTGGAAGCCGGCTATAAAGCTCTACGCCTGGACGTGAGCAAGCGCATCATTGAAACCGATGTGACCCTGAGCGGTCCGTTCATCGGGCTGACGGGCTATTGGTAGACATCAAGACGGGTAGGGCAAGTACTCATGCCCGAGCAGCTGGCCTGAGGGTTGATTGGAGAAGCCACCCATGCGCATCGTTCCTTTGTTCCGGCTCAGGCTTCGGCCGTTCGTTCTTTTCCTGGGTTTGATCCTGTTGATGAATGGAGCCGCCCTCGCCGAGAGGAAGGCCGCCGACCCGCTGCCTTCCTGGAACAGCGGCCAAACGAAGCAAGCCATCCTGGTGTTCGTAAAGGGGGTGACCGACAGGAAGAGCAGCGATTACGTTCCGCCCGCCGAACGCATCGCCGTGTTCGACAACGACGGCACCCTGTGGGCCGAGCAACCGCTGTATTTCCAGGGACTGTTCGCGCTCGACCGGGTGAAGGCGCTGGCCCCGCAACATCCCGAATGGAAGGCGCGACAGCCGTTCAAGGCCGTGCTGGAAAACGATCTCACGGCACTCGCGGCCGGCGGCGAGAAGGGACTGGTCGAACTCCTTCGATTGCGTCGCCGTTTTTGGCAAAACCTTTTGGGACTTCCCAGTCACCAAAAGGAGCCAAAAATTGGCGACGAGTGATTGCCTTCGGCGCCCCGGCCGATCCAATCGCAAACGGTGGCTTTAATCGCCCCCCTTCCCCGCTCGTCTCGTCCGGACCCAACCAGGGGTCCGGACATCGCTCGCAGATGACTCGACGCCCGGTCGCAATGCCTTGTGGGTGGCCTACGACCGCGCTACCGCGCGACCTTCGGCCACCCACCCGGCGCTCGGGCTTCCGGGGACTACTCGACTCGCTCGCTCACTCGCTCCATGTCTCGCAGCGATCGACGGCCCCTTAGACGGGGCGCTGTTTTGTGCGTATGTCGAACAGCATCTGGCTCCGACGCTGCAACGCGGTGACCGGGGGATCCTGGACAACCTGCGTGCGCACAAAGTGGCCGGCATTCAAGCGGCGGTCGAGGCCCGCGGGGCGAGACTCGTGTATCTGCCGCCCTACAGCCCGGACTTCAATCCGATCGAATTGGCCTTCGCCAAACTGAAAGCGCGCCTTCGCCACGCCGAAGAACGCACCCTAGATGGACTTTGGTCCCGGATCGGCGAAGTGCTCGGCCACTTCTCAGCTACCGAGTGTCGGCATTACTTCCGCCACGGCGGGTATGCTGCTACAGCAGCCTGAAAAATGCTCTAGCCCACTCCCGTTCGGCCTGCTCATTTGACTGATTTATTGAGCTGGTTGCCCTTACCCGGCCGGCCACCCTCTCCGGAGGAAGAGGGAACTGCCAACTCCCCTCTTCGCACGAGTCCTACTTTCTTTACGCTCAGTACAAGCGCTTTGCTTGGGCGATCGCTCGATCCTGTGTTCAGCCGGGCAATTCGCCCAGCGCTTCGCGCAAGGCATCCTCCACCTGCTCCAGCCAGACGAATTGCAGTTTTTCCTTGGCCTCGGCGGGAATTTCCTCCAGTTCCTTTTGATTGCGGGCCGGCAGGAGTACGCGGGTGATGCCGGCGGCGAGGGCGGCGAGTACCTTTTCTTTGATGCCGCCGACCGGTAGCACGAGGCCGCGAAGGCTGATTTCGCCGGTCATGGCGGTGTCGCTGCGGACCGCTTTTTGAGTCAGGAGCGATACGAGCGCGACGAAGATGGCGACGCCGGCGCTGGGGCCGTCTTTGGGGGTGGCTCCGGCGGGAACATGGATGTGGATGTCGCTTTTCTCGAATACGTCGGGCTGGATGCCGAGATCGGCGCAACGGGCTTTGGCGAGACTCAGGGCCGCTTGGGCGCTTTCCTTCATGACGTCGCCCAGTTGCCCGGTCAGCGTCAGTTTGCCGGTACCGGGAGCGCGGCTCGCTTCGATGAAAAGGATGTCGCCGCCCACCGGGGTCCAGGCGAGGCCGGTCGCGACGCCGGGCACGCTGGTGCGCATCGCGACTTCGTTTTCGAAGCGCCGCGGGCCGAGAATGGTCGGCAGCAGTTCGGGCGTGACCGTCAGGCGCTCGATTTCGCCTTCGGCGATGCGCACGGCGGCATGCCGGAACACGGCGCCGATCTCCCGCTCCAGGTTTCTGACGCCGGCTTCGCGGGTATAGTCGCGGATGATGGCGTTCAGCGCCTCGTCGGTGATTTCGCATTGGTAGGGGTCCAGGCCGCACGCTTCGCGCTGCTTGGAAACGAGATAGCGGCGGGCGATCTGGAGCTTTTCTTCGGCCGTGTAGCCGGGCAGGTGAATCACCTCCATGCGGTCGCGCAAGGGGCCCGGGACGGTATCGAGCATATTGGCGGTGCTGATGAACATGACGTGGCTGAGATCGAAGGGAACCGCGAGATAGTTGTCGCGGAAGGTGCTGTTCTGCTCGGGGTCGAGCACTTCCAGCAAGGCCGCCGAAGGATCGCCGTGGAAACTGGCGCCGAGTTTGTCGATTTCGTCCAGCATCATGATGCAATTGCGTGCGCCGGCCTTGCGGATGGCCTGGATGATGTTGCCGGGCAAGGCGCCGATATAGGTGCGCCGGTGACCGCGAATTTCGGCCTCGTCGTGTACGCCGCCTAGGCTGACCCGCACGAACTTCCGGCCGGTGGCGCGGGCGATGCTTTGTCCCAATGAGGTTTTGCCGACGCCCGGCGGCCCGACGAAGCAGAGGATCGGGCTTTTTCCAGCCGGGTTCAGCTTGCGTATCGCGAGATATTCGAGAATCCGCTTTTTGATCTTTTCAAGGCCGTAGTGATCTTCGTCCAAAACCCGTCGCGCTTCGGCGATGTCCAGGCGGTCCTCGGTTTCGACCGACCAGGGCAGTTCTATCAGCCATTCCAGATAGCCGCGCACCATGGAGTGCTCGGCGCTCGCTTCGGGCATCCGTTCCAGCCGCTTTAATTCCTTCATCGCCTGATTTTCGGCTTCTTCGGGCATTTTGGCCTTGGCAATGGCTTCATACAGCTCGCCGATTTCTTCGGTGCGTTCGTCGGTTTCGCCCAGTTGCTTTTGAATCGTTTTGAGCTGTTCCCGAAGCAGGAATTCGCGCTGCCGTTCGTCCATGCTCTGTTTGGTTTGCTCGCTGATTTCCCGGGAGATGCGGAGAACCTGTATGCGATGACGGAGGAGGTTCGAGATTTTGTCGAGCCGGGTCTGAGGGTCGATCGTTTCGAGGATTTCCTGTTTTTCGGCAATCGATAAATCCATGAACGAGGCCACCAAATCGGCCAACATGGGGGCCGAGGATACCTGTTGAACGGCGTTCAACAATTCCGGTGGCGCTTGAGGGAGCAGGGCCAGCACCTCGGCCACTTGATTCTTTAATTGCAGCAGGCGGGCCTCGATGGCCGGCGTTTCGATCTCTTGCTCCTTGATCGGGTCGATCCGCGCCGCCAGAAACGGAAAACCCTCCACAAATTCGAGGATGCGAAAGCGCTGCTCGCCTTGGCAGACAATATTGTGCGAGCCTTCCGGCCCGGTCACGTAGCGCAGGATGGTGGCCTGGGTGCCGACCGTATAAAGCTCGTCCGGCTCGGGTACGTCCACTTTGGCATCCCGCTGCAGCAGGATTCCGACCGAGGTATCCCGGCGAAGCGCGTACTGGGCCGCGGCGATGGACGGTTCCCGTCCGATGCTGATCGGAATAATGACGCCCGGAAACAGCACGATATTCCGCACCGGGATGATTGCGATCGCATCCGGCGGCAGGGCGGCGGAGGACGCGGAGTGTTTGTCTGATCGTTGTTCGGTTTTCATGGCGGCAATCAATCCGTCTTAAAAAGAGGAATGGTCAGACAGCCGTTTGCGTAAATCGGGTCACCCGGACGCAAGCGCCAAGGCGGCAATTGGATGCGCCGCTCGAAGCGGCCGTAAGGAATTTCCAGACGATGGATGGCCGTGGTGTCCGGATGGATGTTTAAAGACCGTTCGCCGGACACGACGAGCATGTCCTCGATCACGGCGACATCGATGGCTTCCGGAGACACGCCCGGCAAAACGACCGTGATGGTGATCGCATCGCCGGTTTCGATGATATCGACGGGCGGTTCCCACGCCGGCCGGGAGGCGATGAGTCGATGGACTTGAAAGAAGCGCCGGTGAAGGCGCTCCGCCTGTTCCAGCAGCTCGCAGGCTTGTGCCCACATCCAGGTTGTCGGACCGTGCGACATGGCAATAATCTCGCAAAAGCGGGCTTGAAGCCGTACATGGCGAAAGCCGACGCGACGCCGAGAATTCGGTCGCGGACATCCCTATCCGAATGCTGAACTCCCTCGAGAAACTCCCGTTTCGGTAAACCCGCCGGGAGATGCGATCTAGGTCTCGCCGCTTTCCAATCGCAAACGTCCCGCTTTAGTCGCGGGACCTTCCAATCGCAAACGTCGCTTTAGTCGCGACCTTCCAATCGCAAACGGGCCTTTAATCGGCCCCTTCCAATCGCAAACGTCGCTTTAATCGCGACCTTCCATGTACTCCATACGCAATTGGACGCTTCGTGCGTCGCGAAATTCATTAATATCGAGCCGATAAACGGCGCGAAGGCGGCGGCAAGCCAGCCAATCGCCCGGTTCGTCGACGAAAAAGGCGATACCGTCGATCAGTTTGTCTGAGTTGGGAATCTTGAGGAGCAGTTTGAGATGACGCTCACCGACGATGCGGCTTTGCGCCACGTCGAATTCGCCGTCGAACAAAGGCTCCGGAAAGCCTTGGCCCCAAGGACCGGATTGACGCAGCAAGTCGGCGATTTCCAGCGCCATTTCGTGGGCTTCGAGCGGCCCGTCGCTGTGTATGGCGTGGTCGAGGTCCAGGTCGGCCAAATGGCGGGCCACTTCTTCCTCGAACAGCTCGGTAAACTGCGCCAAGTCGTCCCGGTGGAGGCTCAGGCCCGCAGCCATGGCGTGTCCGCCGAATTTCCGCAGCAGATTCGGGGAGCGCGTGGCGATGTCGCTCAGGACGTCGCGGATGTGCACGCCCGGAATGGAGCGCGCGGACCCTTTGATCTCGTCGCCGTCGGTGCGGGCGAAAGCGATCACCGGCCGGTTCACGCGGTCCTTGATCCGGGATGCGAGTATGCCGACCACGCCCTGATGCCAGGAATCGTCGAACAAGCAAAGCCCTGCCTTCATCGTCAAGGAGGTATCGAGGTCTTCGAGATGAGCAAGCGCGTCGAGTTTCATCTGCTCCTCGATTTCGCGCCGATCCCGGTTCAACTGGTCGAGCCGGACGGCCATGGCGCGGGCGGCGTCGGCATCGTCGGTCAGCAAGCACTCGATGCCGAGGGTCATGTCTTCGAGCCGCCCGGCGGCGTTGAGCCGGGGCGCGACGGCGAAACCGAGATCGGCTGCCGTGATCAGCCTCGAATTGCGCCCGGAGACGTCCAGCAAGGCCAGCAATCCGGCGTGGGCTTGACCGGAACGGATGCGCTGCAGCCCCTGATGCACTAGGATGCGGTTGACGTGATCCAGAGTCACCACGTCGGCAACTGTCCCTAAAGCCACCAAATCCAGAAGTTGCGCAAGATTTGGCTCTTCCGCACCCGTTCGGACGAAATGGCCGGCGGCTCGAAGTCGGATGCGCACCGCCGAAAGGACGTAAAACATCACGCCCACACCGGCCAAGTATTTGCTCGGGAAGGGATCTCCGTTGCAGTTCGGGTTGACGATCGCATCCGCATCGGGAAGCTCTTGGCCCGGGAGATGATGGTCGGTGATGAAGACCCGCATGCCGCAGGCCTTGGCCGCCGCCGTGCCATCGAGGCTGGAAATGCCGTTATCGACGGTCAGGAGGATGTCCGGAGCGCTTTTGGCGGCCATGGCGACGATTTCCGGCGTCAAGCCATAGCCGTATTCGAAGCGATTGGGTACGAGATAAGACACTTGGCTGGCGCCGAGCAGCCGGAGTCCGCGGACGGCCACGGCGCAGCCGGTGGCGCCGTCGGTATCGTAATCGGCGATGACGAGAATGCGCCGATTCTTCAGTATCGCCTCCGCCAGCTGATCGGCCATGGCGTCCATGCCGCTCAGCAGCCAGGGCGAAGGGAGTTTGGCCAGCGAGCGGTCCAGTTCGTCGGCGGCGGTCAGCCGGCGCGCGGTATAAATGCGTTGCAGCAGCGGCGGAAGATGGGAGAAAGCTGGGCCGGTGAGTTGATCTGGCCGACGGGGAATGATTTTCTTTTTGACCGGGTAATAAGGCATCGGGTAACACTGGCCTTGGAAGGTAGGCCGGAATAAGCGCAGCGTTTCCGGCATTTTCGCTGTTCGCCGGGAACGGCTGCCGCCTTATCCCGGCCTACAGATCACCGAGACAAATTTGCAATGAGCGGCACGTAATGATCGATCAGCAGAGCCGAAAAGATTCCGACCAAATAGACCAGCGAATAGCCGAAAGTTCTCATGGCCAGCTTATTGTCCGCTTCTTTCTTGAGGCGAATCGCATAGTACAAAAATCCACTGCCGAGTCCCACGGCCGCTCCCAGGTAAAGAAAGCCGCTCATGCCGGTGAGATACGGGAAGAGGCTCACGATCAGCAGCAATATGGTGTAGAGAAGGATATGCAGCTGAGTGATCTCCACACCGTGGGTCACGGGCAGCATGGGGATGTTCACCTTGGCGTAATCGTCCCGCTTCGCGATCGCATAGGCCCAAAAGTGGGGCGGGGTCCAGGTGAAGATCAGCAGAAACAGCAGCAGGGCGTAAGGGTGCACTCCGCCGGTCACCGCACACCAGCCGAGCACCGGCGGAGCCGCGCCGGCTGCGCCGCCGATCACGATATTCTGCGGCGTCGCCCGCTTCAGATAAACGGTGTAAATGAAGGCATAGCCGATCAGCGACAGGAACGTCAAAAATGCAGTGAGCGGGTTTACGAACACGATCAGGATCGCCATCGAAAGTACGCCCAGAGTGGCGGCGAAGGCCACCACCTGGTTCGGCTGAACGTGGCCGGATGGCAGAGGACGGTTCTGCGTGCGCGCCATCTCGGCATCGGCGCGGCGGTCCAGGAAGTGGTTGAGCGCGGCGGCGGAGGCGGCGGCCAGGCCGATGCCCAGGCTCGCCCACAACGAAACGGTGAGCGGAGGCAGTCCCGGAACGGCCAAAAACATGCCGATCACGGCGGTGAACACGATGTGGCCGACGACCTTGAGCTTGCACAGGGCGAGATAGGTTCGCCAGGAAACGGCATTCGTGGATTCGATATCAGTCGTCGAGTTCATCGTTTCGCTACGGTCTTCGTTTACAATACCGGCTGGTTCGGCAACCTGCCGTTCAATCCTCAACACATTCAGGAGAGCGTCAAATGCAGTTTCGCGGACTCCGTCTAGCCCTGCTGGTATTACCGCTGTCGCTTCACGCTGCTGAGCCTGCGGTTCACGAGTTCCGGCTGGATAACGGGTTGAAGCTTTTGGTCCAGGAAGACCACCGTGCGCCGGCAGTCGTTACGCAGGTCTGGTACAAAGTAGGCGCAAGCTATGAACACGGCGGTATCACCGGCATCTCGCACATGCTCGAGCATATGATGTTCAAGGGTACCGAGAAGCATCCGCCGGGCGAATTCTCCCGTATTATCGCAGCAAACGGAGGTCGAGAAAACGCCTTCACCGGGCAAGATTACACCGCCTACTTTCAGACCCTGGAAAAAACCAGGCTCCCCGTGAGCTTCGAACTGGAAGCCGACCGCATGCGGAACCTGCTTCTGTCCGACAAAGAATTCAAGAAAGAACAACAAGTTGTCTTGGAGGAACGCCGGCTGCGCACCGACGATCAGCCGCGCGCCAAGATGGAAGAGCATTTTCAGGCGGTCGCTTACACCAATAGCCCCTACAAGAATCCGGTCATCGGCTGGCCGGACGACGTCAGCGGGCTGACCGTCAACGATCTCAAGAACTGGTACGGACTTTGGTACGCGCCGAACAACGCCACGGTCGTCATCGTGGGCGACGTGAACCCACAAGAGGTTTACACGCTTGCCAAGAAATATTTCGGTCCGTTGAAACCCAGCAATTTGCCGGCGATCAAGCCGCGAGGCGAAGTCGAGCAACTGGGTTCGCGTCGCATGACCGTTCGCGTGCCCGCGAAGCTGCCTTATCTCGTGATGGGCTTCAAAACGCCTGCGTTGCGGACGATAGGCGAAGAGGATTGGGAGGCGTATGCCCTGGAAGTGGCTGCGGGGATTCTGGACGGCGGCAACAGCGCACGGCTGTCCAGCCGGTTGGTGCGTGGCCAGCAGGTGGCCGCATCCGCCGGGGCCGGCTATGACCTCTATTCTCGCTTATCCAATCTTTTTACCCTGGAGGGCACGCCCGCCCAGGGCAAAACCTTGCAGGCACTGGAGAAAGCGCTGGGCGAGGAAATCCGTCGTCTTCGCGACGAACCGGTTTCCGCCGCGGAACTGGAGCGGGTCAAGGCGCAAGTTTTGGCTCACCATATTTATCAGAGGGATTCCATGTTTTATCAGGCGATGCAGCTTGGCATGACCGAAACCGTCGGGCTTGGATGGAAAACCGTTCAGGAGTATGTGGATAAGGTCAACGCTGTGACGGCCGATCAGGTTCAAAAGGTTGCGCAGAAATACCTGATCGATGATCGGCTCAGCGTGGCTTATTTGGAGCCGTTGCCTTTGCCGGAGGGCGCAAAGGCGCCGGAAGAAGCCGCACCGATGGGAGGCGATCATGTTCGTTAAGCCCGTGTTCCGAGGCCTTGCCTTTCTGCTTTTATTGATCAGCGCGCCGGTTTATGCAGTGCCGGAGATTCAGCATTGGGTCTCGCCGCAGGGGGGACGGATCTATTTCGTGCCGACCGAAGGCTTGCCGCTGCTCGACGTTCGGGTTGTGTTCGACGCCGGCAGTGCCCGCGACGGCGAAAAGTTCGGTCTCGCCGCACTCACGTCCGGCATGCTCGATACCGGTGCGGGAGATTGGGACGCCGATTCCATCGCTCAGCGGCTCGAGAGCGTCGGAGCATCCCTGGGAGCCGGTATTTCACGCGATTCGGCCTGGTTATCGCTGCGCAGCTTGACGCATCCCGAAAAGCTGGGTGTCGCATTGGAAACGGGGCGGGAGATCCTGGCTCATCCCCGTTTCGAGCAGAAAGACTTCGATCGGGAGAAAAACCGGACGCTGCTTGCGATCAAACAGCGCGGCGAACAGCCGGACGATCTCGCCGAAATCGCGTTCTTTCAGGCGTTGTACGGCAACCATCCCTACGCTCATCCGCAGGAAGGGTTCACCGAAACCGTGGCACCGTTGACCCGCGAGGATTTGGTCGATTTTCATAAGCGCCACTACGTGGCGAGCAATGCCATCGTCGTCATCGTGGGCGAGGTGAAACGGGCGGATGCGGAAGCCATCGCCGAAAAATTGCTGTCGGGTCTCGAAAAAGGCACCGCGCCGCCCGCATTGTCGGCGCCCGCGCCGCTCCAATCAGCGGAAACCGTCAAACAGTTGTTCCCGTCCGAGCAGACCCATGTGCGCGCCGGAGTTCTCGGGATGACGGCAACCGATCCCGACTATTTCCCGCTTTACGTGGGCAACCACATCTTGGGCGGCAGCGGCTTGGTGTCCCGCATCAGCGAAGAGGTCCGCGAAAAACGGGGGCTTTCCTACAGCGCCTACAGCTATTTCATGCCGCTTCGGGAGGCCGGGCCTTTCCAGATGGGCCTCCAAACCCGCAACGATCAGGCCGAGGAAGCGCTGCACGTAGCTCTCAAAACCGTCAAGGATTTCGCTGCGAACGGACCGACCGACAAGGAGTTGGAAGCCGCCAAGAAAAATATCATCGGCGGTTTCGTTTTGCGCTTGGACAGCAATCAGAAACTCACCGAACAGGTGGCGATCGTCGCGTTTTACAACCGTCCCCTGGACTATCTCGCCAAGTTTACCGAGAAGGTGGAGGCGGTGACCCGTGACGATATCAAGCGCGCTTTCCGGTCCCGGATCGATCCGGGTAAGATCCAGACCGTGCTGGTCGGCGGCGGGGCGAAGTGAAGAATGAGATCCGCATCGTCGGCGGCCGCTTCCGCCGCCGCAAGCTCAAGTTTCCCGGTACGCCCGGACTTCGGCCGACGCCGGACCGGGTGCGGGAAACCCTGTTCAATTGGCTGCGGAACGATATCGACGGCGCGCGCTGCCTCGATCTCTACGCCGGCAGCGGCGCGCTAGGCTTCGAGGCGGCTTCGCGCGGTGCCGCGAAGGTCGTGCAGGTGGAACGGGATGCGGCGGTGTGCAGAGCCCTCGAACAAAATCGTGCTCTATTGAACGCCGAGGCGGTGGAAATCGTCCAAGCGGAAGTTGGGCGTTTCTTGGCGGGGGCAGGGCAGCCGTTCGAGGTGGTTTTTCTCGATCCGCCCTTCCACCAAGGCTTGGTTGTACCATGCTGCCGGGCGCTGGAAGAGAACGGTTGGCTATCGTCCCGCGCTAAAATCTACCTGGAAGCCGAGAGTAATTTTCGGCTCGAGGGTCTTCCGGAAAACTGGCGGGCTTTGCGCGCCGGCAAAGCGGGGGAAGTTGGCTATCACTTGTGCGAGCGCATATCTTCCGGTTCATTCTCATGATTATCACCGCAATCTATCCCGGAACATTCGATCCCATCACTAACGGCCATGTCGACCTGGTGACGCGCGCTGCCCGCATTTTCGACCGAGTGGTCGTCGCCGTAGCGGAGAACAAGAACAAGATACCGCTGTTCAACTTGGACGAGCGGGTGGAGTTGGCGCGATCTTCACTCCAGGCTTTGGGAAATGTCGAAGTTCTGGGCTTCGATACCCTGCTGGTGAACTGCGCGAAAAAGTGCGGCGCCACCGTGATATTGCGTGGACTTCGCGCGGTGTCGGATTTTGAGTTCGAATTTCAATTAGCCGGCATGAATCGGCATCTTTGCGCGGAATTGGAGACGATGTTTTTAACGCCCAGCGAAAAGTACGCGTTCATTTCGTCTTCGGTGATTCGCGAGATTGCGAAGCTTGGCGGGGATGTGTCGGGTTTTGTGCCGGAACTGGTGCGGGAAGCGTTGGTCACAAGATACGCTAGTTGTCAGTGAGATAAAAATGGCTTTGATTATTACCGACGAATGTATCAACTGCGATGTGTGCGAGCCCGAGTGCCCGAATGGCGCTATTTCGCAGGGCGAGGACATTTACCAGATCAATCCGGCGCTTTGCACCGAATGCGTCGGGCATTTCGATAAGCCGCAATGTATGGAAGTGTGCCCTGTGGACTGCATTCAAAATGATCCGGATTACTCGGAAGACCGCGAGTCGCTGTACGAAAAATATTTGGCTTTGGCTAAGGGGTAATGTGCCGCTCGAAGGACGGTTTTAGCCGGTATAGGCCGGGAGAAGGCAAACTTTCATCCCAAACCCACCTCCTAAAGGGAAGGTCGCGACTGAAGGCCCGTTTGCGATTGGGAGAAGAATTCATTTGTTCTCTCCCTTTGGGAGATGGCGGAATGAGGGAAGATTGGCTGTTCCCGGCAGAAGAGTGCCGGATCCGCCTCGCTTAATCCGGCCTACCGTTTGGCCAAGGAGTCCGCATGCGGTGCGGCTTTTCCGCGCTAAAATCTCCGCTCCGCGTGTCTGGCCATCTGCCGCAATTTGGCTACGGCGAGGCGATTGATGTCATCGGCTTTTTGTCCGGTCAGCAATTCCAGGGCTTGATCCACCGAGTTCACCGCATGAATGATGAATGCGCGATGACGGGCCGCCTCGACGACATCGTCCTTCAGCATCAAATTCCGGATGTTGATTTTCGGGATGACGACGCCTTGTCTGCCGGTAAGCCCTCGTGCTTCGCACAAGCGAAAGAAACCTTCGATCTTTTCGTTGATACCTCCGACCGTTTGTACCTCGCCGTATTGATTAATGGAGCCGGTGACAGCGAAGGCTTGCGCCAACGGTACCCCGGTGAGAGCCGAAATCAAGGCGCACAATTCAGCGAGGGCCGCACTATCGCCATCCACATAGCCATAGGATTGCTCCAAAGCGATGTTGGCGGAGATAGCCAGTGGGAATTCGGAGGCATATTTGTGGCCCAGGTACCCCGAAAGAATCATGATGCCTTTGGAGTGTATGGCCTGGCCTAATTCCGCTTCCCGCTCGATGTCGACCACGCCGCGGCTGCCGGGATAAATAGTGGCGGTGATGCGTGCCGGCATCCCGAACCGCACGTCCCCAATTTCCAATATGGTGAGGCCGTTGATTCTACCGACCGAATCCCCATCGGTGTCGATCAGAATGGTATCGCTCAGCATGTCCTCGAGCAGAAGCTGGCTGATGCGTCCGAGCCGTTCTTCCTTCGCGGCCAAGGCCTTTTGGACATGGCGCTCGGTAATCGCCCCCACGCCCTCCTGCCCACGGAATTGCTCCGCCTCGGCGACCAGTTCGAACACATCATGCATACGCGCGGAAAGACGCTCCTGGTGTTCCGCCTCCCGTGCGCTGAACTCGATCAGGCGGGCGACGGCATCAGCGGTTATGGGCTTGAACCCGTCGGCTTCGGCGTGGGTTTTTATCAGCCTTGCAAAATCCAGCATGGATGCGGGGGTGAGCAGGATATCGTCATCGAATTCCGCGAGAACCCGAAAAAGTTCGTTGAACTCTTGGTCCATAGACTGCAGCAGGTAGTAAAGTTCGCGAGAGCCGACCAGAACGATCTTGACGGACAGCGGGATCATGTCCGGATCGAGCGTCGGAGCAACTGGCTGCTGATCCTCGGCGGGAGACTCGATCCTGATATGACGGGTTTTGAGCGTACGCTTCAGCGCCGGCCAGACGTGAGGCTCGGCGATTAATTTTTCGGCCTCGAGAATCAAATAGCCGCCATTGGCCTGGTGCATCGCGCCGGGATAAATCAAGCGGTAATGAGTGGTTAAGGTGCCCTGTTCGCTGACGTATTCAAGGCGGCCGAACAAGTTAGGATAGTTGGGGTTTGCTTCGTAGACCACGGGCGCACCGGTACCAGGGCTATCGCTGACCAGCAGTCGCGGGGCGTATTGCGCAATCAGGATTGCCCGTTTCGCCGCTTCCTCGTGGGGCTCGTGTCCCCGTTCTTCAGTCAAATGCTCCACGACGACGCGAGGCAGGCTGCGGCGTATGTCAGCCAGGTACTGCAGCACCGCAGGCAGATCGGCATATTGTTGATGCAAGCCGGCCAACAGGGGCTCGATGGCGTCATCGATGGTCGATTTATCGAGTTGTCGCAGTCGGTTGATGCTCTCGCGCTTCCATTGCGGCATCTCCGAGAGGAGTTCATTGAGGTAATCCTCCAATTCCCGGACGTGACGGTGGAAACTGGTCTTTTGCGTGTCCGGCAAGGCGGCAAAATCGTCTTCGCCGGCGGGCTTGCCGTTAATCAAGGGACTGAATACGACGGTGTCGCCGTTACGGAAGAGGGCAATCTGGTAGTCTTTTGCGCGCCGCTCGACTTTGTCGACCGCTTGGTTATAGCGCTGCTTGACCTCTCGGTCGATGGCGGTTTTACGCCTCTGATAAGCCGGGTTTTCGAAGGCGGCCGGAAAGGTTGCGAGAAGATTGTCGACCAGCATTTCCATATCGGCGAGCAAGGATTTGCCTTGGCCCGGCGGGAGTTGCAAAGCAAAAGGCTTGCGTGGGTCGTCGAAATTGTTGATGTAGGCCCAATCGCTCGAAGACGGCTGTTCCCGCGCTCGCGCCTTGAGGTAATGAGTGACCAGCGAAAGACGTCCGGTTCCGGCTTCGCCCATCACATAGATGTTGTACCCCGGTCTTTGCATAGCAACGCCGAAGGCGATGGCCGAGTGCGCCCGAGCCTGTCCCAACATGCCTCGGAAAGGTTCCAGATCTTCGGTTGTCGTAAAGGGCAGATCCTCTGGTCGAACGCGCGCTTTCAAGGCTCTGGGAGGTAACCCGGATGTTACGGGAGAGCCTGTCATCGAAGATATCGCAGAGAGCTGAATTTTTCCGGCGATGTCGAAGTCATTTCAATGGGACGATCTTGGCCTCCGATATGGAGGCGCTCCGTTCTTTTTCGTCCATTTGCTGTAGTGCGTGCGGAAATTCGCTTTGGATACGCGGCATGGCGTTCAGCGAATCTTCCGTGTAATAAACCGCCTCATAAGGGACCGGCTGATCTAAAGCGCATCGCTCGCAAGCCCGAAAATTCTGCCAGGCGAGGACGATATCACTGCGGGAAACGGCGCCATCCAGAAAAACGATTTCCTCCTGATCGACCACGGCCAGATATTGCATGCTGCGGATAGGGACGAACAAAGCTTTTTCGCCACTTCGATAAAGCAGGATTCTCGCTCGGTTATAAACGGTGGCGGCCAGGGCGCGTTTTTCCCGCTTGAGCTCTCGGGTACGATAAAAGAATTCTTTCGTATACATCTCGCCGCCCTCGCTACATGTTTTGGCTTACGCTATCGCGTAGGCCCGCCAGTTTCAATAACTGGATAACAAAGTTTGAGTTTGCTATATTCGAAAGCCAGACTTTTCAAGAAAGCCGGAATGTAAGCACTGCTGGCGTCTCCCGTGGTTTGAGGGTGTCGTAAAAACCCATCCGTGGGTTTTTACGATCGGAAACGGAAGCTTTCCCGTTTCTGAATCTTTCAGTGGCTTATACCGTTGAAAGATGGCGGTCCTCGGTCACATCGGGTGTCGCCTTTTGCGGCACTCTCGGTTGAATTTGGCGGAAAGCCCCGGCATGTCGATTCAATTCTCACTCTTCGTTCCAAGTGCCAGTGTGAACGTGTCCGGACAAGGTCAGTCCAATTCAAGAATCATAAAAACCATCCCATCAGCACCGTTACCCTTTGAGTTTGGAGAAAAACCATGACAATAAAAGTTGCAATCAACGGATATGGCCGTATAGGACGGAATGTCCTTAGGGCTTTGTACGAGTCGCAACGGACCGGGGAGATTCAAATCGTAGCGATCAACGATCTGGGCGACGCCAACACCAACGCACATCTGACTAAATACGATACGGTACACGGACGATTTCCGGGAGAAATTTCGGTCGATGGCGACTCTATGATCGTCAATGGCGACCGGATCCGCGTATTTGCCGAGCGGGATCCCGCCAAATTGCCTTGGGGCGATTTGGGCATCGACGTCGTCCACGAGTGCACCGGCATCTTCACCTCCAAGGCCAAGGCATCGGCCCACCTCGCGGCGGGTGCCAAGAAAGTGATCATCTCCGCACCGGGCGGAGAGGATGTGGACGCTACCGTCGTTTACGGCGTCAACCATCAGACGCTGAAGGGCAGCGACACGGTGATCTCCAATGCGTCCTGCACGACCAACTGCCTGGCGCCGCTGGTCAAGCCCTTGCATGAGGCGATCGGCGTCGAGCACGGTTTGATGACCACCATTCATTCCTACACCAACGATCAGGTGCTGACCGACGTTTACCACAAGGATCTGCGTCGCGCCCGAGCCGCCACGCAGTCGATGATTCCCACCAAAACCGGCGCCGCCGCCGCGGTCGGATTGGTGCTGCCCGAATTGGCCGGTCGTCTGGATGGTTTCGCGATTCGAGTTCCCACCATCAACGTTTCGCTGGTCGATCTCACGTTCGTTGCGTCGCGCAAAACCAGCAAGGACGAGATTCATGAGATCATGCGCAAAGCGTCGGGGGGGCCGCTGAAAGGAATTCTCGGGTACAACGATCTGCCTTTGGTGTCCATGGATTTCAATCACGATGCCCGCTCCTCGGTTTACGAGGCGACGCTCACCAAGGTCATGCAGGGCAATATGGTCAAAGTCCTGGCTTGGTACGACAACGAGTGGGGTTTCTCCAACCGTATGTTGGATGCCACGATGGCTTTGATGGAAGCTAGCTAGACCTAGACACGAAGGATGAGATGAGACGAACGAAGATCGTAGCGACGCTGGGCCCGGCCACGGACGATCCCGCCGTTTTGGAGCGCGTCGTCCGAGCGGGTGTCGATGTTGTCCGGCTCAATTTTTCCCACGGCGACGCCGAGACTCACAAAAAGCGCGCCGAAGCGGTGAATACGATCAGCCGCAAGCTGAACCGGCATGTTGGCATTCTGGTCGATTTGCAGGGGCCGAAGATCCGGATCGCGCGCTTCCAGGGGAGCGGCAAAGTCTTTCTTCGGGAAAACGCCCGCTTCGATCTCGATACCGCTCTTCCCTCGGATCAGGGCGACGAACGCCAGGTCGGATGCTTGTATTCCGATCTCCCCAAGGACGTGAAACCGGGTGATGTTCTGTTGTTGGACGACGGCCGCATCGAATTGGCCGTCGACAGGATAGAAGGTTCGCGGATCGTCTGCCGGGTGGTGGTCGGGGGCGAACTGTCCAACCACAAAGGCATCAACAAGCAGGGCGGCGGTTTATCGGCCGCCGCATTGACCGACAAGGACAAGGAGGATATCCGGACCGCCGCCGAAATCGATGCCGATTACCTGGCCGTATCCTTTCCGCGATCTGCCTCGGACATCCGGGAAGCGCGGGATTTGTTGCGCGCCGCCGGGGGAGAGGCGGGAATCGTAGCCAAGATAGAGCGCGCCGAAGCCTTGGCGCCGGGCGTGATCGAATCCATCGTCGACGCATCCGACGCCATCATGGTGGCGCGCGGCGATCTCGGAGTGGAAATCGGCGATGCCCAGTTGCCATGGGTCCAGAAAGACCTGATCAAGCTGGCGCGAAGCCGGGATCGTGCGGTCATTACCGCCACGCAAATGATGGAATCCATGATCCACAGCCCAATGCCCACCCGGGCGGAGGTGTTCGATGTGGCCAACGCGGTGATCGACGGCACCGATGCGGTCATGCTTTCCGCCGAAACGGCTACCGGCGAATATCCGGATAAGGCGATCGCGGCGATGAGCCGGATATGCAGGGAGGCCGAGCAGCACCCGCGGGTACGGCAGTCCACTCACCGAATCGACGAGACGTTCGACTACATCGACGAAGCCATCGCGATGGCGTCCATGTACATCGCCAACCATTTGCCGGTTAAGGCGATCGGCGCGCAGACGGAATCGGGTTCGACCCCGTTGTGGATGTCGCGCATCAGTTCCGGCATCCCGATTTACGCGTTGACCCGGCACGAAAAAACCTGCCGCAAAGTGACGCTTTATCGCGGTGTTTACCCCATCAGTTTTTACAGCGCGACCTCCGATCACGCGGTGTTGAACCGGGAAATCATCAACGAATTCCTGAGCCGCGATCTGGTGAAGCCGGGCGATTTGGTCATTCTGACCAAGGGCGATCTCACCGGCGTCCGCGGCGGAACTAATGCCTTGAAGATTGCCCGGGTCGGAGCGGTATAGGGCGCGCTGTCTGCCGTTCGAAAGGGCCGGCGTTTGCCATCTGCAGCATAAGGAGGAAGCATGAACGGCGATTATTTGACGCGATTTCTCATCCACGAACAGCGCAAGAATCCGAATGCCACGGGCGAGTTCACGATGCTGCTCAGCGATATCGCGACTGCCTGCAAAGCCATTGCGCACGAGGTGAATCGCGGCGCACTGGCTGGCAATCTCGGGGTCGCGGGTTCGGAAAATATTCAGGGTGAAACGCAGAAGAAACTGGATGTGATCGCCAACGATCTTTTCATCGGCTCGCTGGAATGGACCGGCCATCTCGCCGCGATGGCGTCCGAGGAGAACGACGAAATCATTCGGATTCCGTCGAGCTATGCGAAAGGAAAATACCTCATTTGCTTCGATCCGCTCGACGGGTCGTCCAATATCGATATCAACCTGACGGTGGGTACGATTTTCTCCATTCTTCGTGCGCCGGAAGGCCAGGACAACCCGACCGAGGCGGATTTTCTCCAACCGGGAACCAAACAGGTGGCCGCAGGGTTCTGCACCTACGGTCCGACCACCCTGATGGTGCTGACGACCGGCAACGGCGTGAACGGCTTTACCCTGGACCGGGATGTGGGGGAATTCGTTTTGACGCATCCCAAGATGCAGATCCCTAGGGAAACCAGCGAATTTGCCATCAACATGTCCAATCAGCGCTATTGGGAAGAACCGGTCAAGCGCTATATCGATGAATGTCTCAAAGGCAAGGACGGCGGTCGGGAGAAGAATTTTAACATGCGCTGGGTGGCGTCGATGGTTGCGGAGATTTACCGCATTCTGACCCGCGGCGGCATCTTCATGTATCCCTACGACACCCGCGACGCCAGCAAGCCTGGAAGGTTACGTTTGATGTACGAGGCCAACCCGATGAGCTTCATCGTCGAGCAGGCGGGCGGGGCAAGTTCAACCGGGCGCCAGCGGATCATGGACATCGAGCCTGCCGGCATCCACCAGCGTGTTCCCGTGATTTTGGGATCAAAAGCGGAGGTCGAGCGGGTGGTGTCTTATCACCGATAACAACGGCCTCGAAAAAGCCCGCCGTTCTCTAATCGGGACGGCGCGGTGAATCCTGCGTGACTCTCGTTCCCATCCGCCATCTTCGGCATGATCCGTAGACTGCAAATTTCCCCGCTCAATTTATGCCCGCGCCGGTTATCATAGCGTGTTGACGGAGCGCGAGCGTGCAGCGCAGGAAAAGCGCGTCAGGGACGCGTTGGCCGATCAAGGCTGCTGCATCTGACCCGGGTTGTCCTGAGTCGGCGGAGCCTGGATTTTCGGGAGGCCGTGAGGGCGCAGCAGACCGAAGCCGTAAGCCAGAAGCAATAGAATGAACAAGCCGATGGATAAACCGATGCGAACCGTCAAGGCTTTGACTGTCCGGGGAGAACGGGTGCGGTCCTTGACGAGATAGACCAGAGCCGTGCCCAGGCTTCCGACGATAATCAGCAGGAGCAGAATGATTACAGCTTTCACAAATAGAATGTCTTGTGGTTTGAGGCGGTGCGATGACCGGATGTTTTCACCCAGAGGTGACGATTGCGTGATTATAGCTTCAAACCGGGGTTGACCGCTTCGCTGATCGTGATCATGGTCCTTCCCCTGTTCATTTCCTTAGGCGTTTGGCAGCTCCATCGAGCCGACGAAAAAAAAGGCTTGATCGAATTGCAGCAGCAACGGATGCAAGATCAGCCGCTGACCTTGGGTGCCGAAGCACCGAGCTTGGAAGATATTCGATACCGGCGAGTCACAGTCTCCGGCGAATATGACGTGGATCATCAGTTTCTTCTGGATAACCAGGTCCACCAGCAGCGTCCCGGATACCATGTGTTGACCCCTCTTCGCATCGCGGGAACCGAGACGGCGGTCTTGGTGAACCGTGGCTGGATACCCATGGGTGCCAGCCGAGCCGAACGGCCCGATTTGGCTATTCGTCAGCCGCGGGTGCAAATCACGGGCATGATAGAGCGTTTTCCAGGGGTCGGTTTAAGACTCGAAGGCGCCGAGATACCCGCGGCCGGCTGGCCGGCGGTGGTTCAGGTCGTCGACCCTGTACGCATCGGCGAGCGGCTGGGTTATGCGGTCCTTCCCTATCAGATCCTGACGGATGACACGGTGGCCGAAGCGTACACTCGCGCTTGGAAGGAAACCCATCTCGATCCGGGAAAAAACCTGGGTTATGCGCTGCAGTGGTTTCTATTCGCTTTAGTTGCCCTGGTGTTGTATGTTCGCCATGGCGTCAAATCACAGCCTCGAAGGCATTAATTTCCTAATTTTTCCGACTTCCATCTTCCCATGTCTGTCGCAAAAAACTCTCTGTGGCGAAATCGCGCCCTGATCATTTTTATCGCCCTTATATCGATTATTCCATTCGGACTGGCTTGGTACTACGCCAAGAATCCCCAGTTGATCACCAAGCGCAGCAATTACGGCAGTTTGATTGTGCCGCCGAGCCCGATCGATTACGGCGAATTGCTCGCACGCCCCGTCAGCGGAAGCGAACTCTTGTCGGAGATCAAAGGTCGCTGGGTGATGCTTCACGTGATTTCGGATCAGTGCGGCGACCGTTGCACGGAAACGCTTCACAAGACCAAGCAGATCCGGCTCATGCTGAACAAGGAAATTCCGCGGGTGCGCCGTTTAGCGTTGCTCGGAGATGATTCGCCTGCTGCCGAATTCGCTCCCGTGCTCAAGGATGATGAAACCCTGCTGGCAGCGGTAACAAGCAAAGCTCTATCGCAGAAATTGGCGGCCGCGGTCGGAAAACCTTTGACCGAGGATATGGTGATTCTGATCGATCCGTTCGGGAATGCGGCGCTGTGGTACGACTCCGGGTTCGATCCTTACGGCATGCTCAAGGATTTGAAGCATCTGCTTCGCGCATCCCAGATTGGTTGAATCGAAAACCGGTGCCTATTAATCAGGACCCCTAATTGTTCCGGATCAGTGCACTCGAACCTCGAAACGATAATAACAAAAGTGGGACTATGTTCAGAAACTTAACTCTCTTTTCCTTGATTCTCGCCTTTTTTGTCATGGCGATGGGCGCTTACGTCCGTATTTCGGGCGCGGGGCTCGGCTGTCCGGATTGGCCTGGCTGTTACGGAAAGATGATCGTCGAGGAGCCGCAAATTGCGGAGGCCATGCGACAGGCTCCGTTCGAGGCGGCCAAAGCCTGGAAGGAAATGATTCATCGCTATCTTGCCGGCGCTTTGGGCGTTTCCGTTCTGGTACTGGCGGGGCTGGTGTTTCGGGTGCGGGAAAATCGGGGCAAGGCGATTGCGTTGACTTATGCGACCCTTGCGCTTGTGGTCGGGCAGGCGCTTCTCGGCATGTGGACCGTGAAATTCCTGGTGATGCCCGCCATCGTCACGGCCCACCTGTTGGCGGGGTTTCTGACGCTCGCCCTGCTGTATTGGCTTTACCTCACGATGAGCCCATCGACGCCGCCGGTCGGGGATATCCGGTGGCTGCGCCGCTTGAGCGGTCTCTCTTTGTTATTGCTGTTCGCGGAGATTTTCCTGGGCGGATGGACATCGTCCAATTACGCCGCGCTGTCCTGCCCGGACTTTCCCCGGTGCATGGGATCGTTATGGCCGGATGCCGATTACGCCGAAGGCTTTACGCTTTGGCGGGGTACCGGGGTCGACTATCAAAGGGGCGGATTACCGCTGGACGCCCGTGTCGCCATTCATTGGGCGCACCGTGTGGGCGCCGTTGCGGTGTTTCTGGTCCTCAGCATGCTGGCTTTTGCGATCACTTCGAACCGCAAGGTGCCTCGGCTGAGCAAGGCCGGCGTGCTTCTCAGCTTTTTGCTGCTCGCGGAGATCAGCCTGGGTATCGCAGCGGTTCTGCTGCGCTTGCCGGTTGCCATAGCGGTCGCACACCATGCCGTGGCCGCGCTGCTTTGGCTGAATCTGGTCCATGTTCATTTTTATCTCCGTCTGCCCCGCCGAATCGAGGCTGAAGCGCCGGAGCGCGAGAAAGCCGCCGAACGGATCGGTGTCGCGCAGCCTGCCGAGGTCTTGCCTCCGATCGTTCCGCCGATTCCCATCGAAAAGGTGCCGGCACGGCCGACGCCGGAGGGCATGTTCGTTCGGCTCAAAAGCCAACTCGGGAAGACCCGCAGCGGGCTCACCGGCTTTCTCGAAACACTTGCTCTTGGCAAGAAAGCCATCGATCGAGATGTTCTGGAGGACATCGAGTCCCAGTTGCTCATGGCTGATATTGGCGTGACCGCGACTCAGGACATCATTCGCCATTTGACGGAAAGTCTGGAACGGCATCAGCTCGACGATGTCGATACCTTAACGGCCAGCCTCCGCGATTATTTGTACGACATTCTTAGGCCCGTCAGCATCCCGCTGGACATCCCCTCGGAGACTCGGCCTTTCGTTATTCTAGTCGTGGGCGTGAACGGTGTGGGCAAGACCACGACCATCGGCAAGCTCGCCAAGCGTCTTCAAAACCAAGGGTACAGCGTCATGCTGGCGGCCGGCGATACCTTCCGCGCCGCCGCGGTAGAGCAATTGCAAACCTGGGGCGAGCGGAACAACGTCCAGGTGATCGCTCAGCACACCGGGGCCGATTCGGCTTCGGTCATCTACGATGCGGTGCAGGCGGCTCAAGCGCGGGGCGTCGACGTGCTCATCGCCGATACGGCGGGGCGTCTCCATACGAAATCGCATCTCATGGAGGAGCTCAGCAAAATCAAGCGCATCATGGGCCGGCTCGACGAGACCGCGCCGCACGAGGTGCTGTTGGTGCTCGATGCGAGCACCGGCCAGAACGCGATTTCACAAGCCAAGCTGTTCAACGAGGCGGTTGGGCTAACGGGCATTGCGCTCACCAAGCTCGACGGCACCGCCAAGGGCGGCGTCATCTTCGCTCTAGCCAAGCAATTCGGGCTGCCGATCCGGTTCATCGGGATCGGGGAGGGCATCGACGATTTGCAGGATTTCGACGCGAGGAAATTCGTAGACGCGTTATTCGCGAAGTGATCGGAGACCTACTCGCGGGAGAATGCGGTGGAGCCGTGGGCACCGATATAACCAAGGCGTGTGATTCAAGCCCGGGCGGCGCAATCGGAAGCGCCGTGCCGGGCGTGTCTTAATCCCTGGTCTTGAGTCTCAACTCGCCGAAGCGGCCCGTTTCTTCGAAAAGTCCGGTGAGTTTTCGTTTAAATTCGTTAGTAATTGGCCCCATATCCTTTCTCTCCTGAACGACTCTGGGAGTCAGGAGCACGACCAGTTCGGTTCGATTGCGAACCTTGTTGGTAGTCCCAAACAAGGCGCCAATGAAGGGAATCTTGCTTAGGAAGGGTATCCCTGTTAAGTCCTTGGTCTGATTGTCTCTAATTAAGCCGCCCAAAGCGACGGTCCCGCCACTTCCGACGGCTACCGCACTTTCGATCGCTCGCTTTGAGATGATGAAGGTATCTGTGTTCCCCACTGTGGTTGGCCTTGGCGTACTGACTTCCTGCGTGATCTCTAGAGTCACCAGTCCTCCCGCGTTGACTCGAGGGCGGACATGCAGGATGACGCCGGTATCGACATATTGGAAGGCACTGGTTATGGTCGGCTGGTTGGTGACGCCGACGCCAGCGAGCCCGGTCGTTTGGGCGGTCGCGAGGGGAACGGTATCGCCCACGTTGATCTGTGCTTCCTGATTATTCAGCACCATCAGGGAGGGTGAGGAAATCACGTTGACCTTGTTCTCGCTCGCCAGGGCATTGAGGACGATCCGGATGTCCTTGGCGCTGTTGACAAAGGCGTAGGAAAAGCCCCCTCCTGCGGCTGCGGCAGCCGTTGTAAGCGCCTCCGTCGTTAAACCGTTTGCTTGTCCTGCCGTCGTGTTGCCCAGTGCATACGCGCCGCTACCTTGATTAAACAGCCACTGGAGCCCGTACCGTAATTGGCCGTCCAAGCTCAGTTCGACAATCGAGGCATCGATCAGTACCTGTAACGGCACCCGATCCAACTCTTTGATCACCGCCTCGATTTCCTTGTACTCCTGCGCCTTGGCGGTGATGATCAGAGCGTTATTCGCTGGATCCGCAACGATGCGCATTCCGCCGATCTCGGCGACAGCGGCGCCACGCGCGCGTCGGGCGCCGCTGACATCTCGTCCTCTGACGCCTCCCCTTATTCCGGTGCCGATGCCAGTCCCGGTTCCGAGTCCCCCAGTCCCGATTCCGAGGCCTCCAGTTCCGGTTCCCAAGCCGCCGGTTCGGCGAGAGCCACTCGTGGTGGTGCCGATGGTATCGCCGGTGGTGGAACCTAGGCCGCGGGTGGATTGGGATGTTCCGGGGATTCCGAACGAGGATCCATCCTGATCGCCGGCGCCGCCTGCAGCTCCGAAGGCGCCGATTTCCGTACCCGTCATTCCCGGGCTTATAGTGGGTCTGGGCGCTCTCCGCTGTCCTGGTCCCTCGCCGAAAATGCCGCTGAGGGTTTCGGCTAATTCCACGGCATCCACGTTCTGCACCCGGTAAACGTGGATGCCGCCTGCTCGGGTGGTGCTATAGCGGTCGAGTCGTTCCACCCAGGTTTCCACCTCGTCCAAATAGCGCGGTTGGGGTGTCACCGCCAAGATGGCGTTGAGACGTTCGATCGGCAATAAGCGGACTACGCCTGCTAAAGGCCCTTTGGCTGTGTCCCCCAGCACCTTGTCGAGTTCCTCCACTATCGTCGCAGGCTCCACGTTTTTGAGCGGGTAGAGGCCGACCGACATGCCGCGCATGAAATCGACGTCGAAAAGACGGATCGTTTCGAGCACACCCTCTAGTTCCTCGCCGGTTCCCGCCAAGACCATCACGTTCCGGCTTTCGTCCGCGCGGACGATGGACTTGGGCGGCATCATGGGCTCGATCACCTTTTGCATTTCCTGCACGCCCACGTAACGTAAAGGCACTACCCGCAATTGATAGCCTGAAGGCAGCGATTGCCCGGCGACTCCCAATCGTGCGCCCGGTGCGTCGGCCGTCGCAGTGGCATCCGGTTCGATGCGGTAGAGCCCTTTGTCCCGGATTAATACCGCTCCGTTCATCTTGAGCAGCATTTCCAAGGTAGGAAGCAGTTCGTCGTCGGCCAAGGGGCGGGTCGTTTGCAGACTTACCTTGCCGGCCACTTTGGGGCTCAAGACATAATTGACCCTAAGCATGTCGCCCAGTATGACTTTGGCCACTTCGCCCAGATCGGCATCATCGAAATTCAACGTGTATTTTCCCTCTTTCGGAGGCCGTTTCTCGACAGGCGCGCCGGGGCCGATCACGCTGCCGGATGGAGGGTAGTATTCGGGGGGTCTTGGCGGTTCCTGGGCAAGCGGTTCAGTTTGTAGCGGAACGGTCTCAGCCTCGACTTTCTGAGCCTCGGTCGTCAAATTCGCCGGTAAGGCCGGCGGCTTCAGTGCACTAGGCTTAAGGTATTCGCAGCCGGAAAACCCCAAGGCAAGCACCAGCGGTGCTACGACGAATCGAATTGTTGTTTTGTGCATGGACTCTTTTCGTTTTTGATTTCTAGTCGTCAGTCTATCTAAAGCACTATTTCGTAGAATGCGGTGAGTACCCGAACTGCCCTTTGAACGCACACGGGACAGGCATCGATAGCGAACGATGAGATTCTTCGCCACCGCATTCTACGATTTCTCAGCACGATTCAACATGAATGACCACTAGGTGGAGCTTGGAAAAACCGCCATTCCGAGGTTTTTCGAGCGGGAAAGTGAAAATAAAAGCGTCTCGTTCCGAATGTGACATGGTGCATTGACTGCTTATAATGATTTGGTTCTCTTAAAGGCGCGGCTTGCCGTTGAAAATGCCGCTACTGCTCCACGTCCTCGATTTCTTCTTCGACGGGTTCTTCCTCGATGACCTCGTTTTCTTCGCCAGTTTCTTCCACTGGCGGTGGTGGTGGCGGACGCATCGCCGGCTTCTGGGGTGACGGTTGCTGCGGTGTTTGTTGGGGTTGACCCGGTGTGGCCTTGGGCTTGGGTTTGAGCAGCATCAGCTCTCTTTGTTCGTCGTCCCGCTGCAGCGTCACTTTATCCGGAGCGAAATCGACCAGTGTCCAACCTTCGATCGAGCCATTCTTTTTCAGGCGTTTGTACTTGCCTTTGGCGTCTACAAAGAGCGCGGTCTTGTCGGTCGGAGTGAAAGCGACTCCCATCAGTTTTATGGTCAATGGCGTATCCGGTGTCGCCGTGGCCGTCGTTCCCTCGGCCTCCACTCCGGGACGGCGGCCTTCCAAGAATAATGGACGCTCGACAATGGTTTCGTACTCCTGAACGTCGGGCAGATCGAAATCCTCGGCATCGACCGATTCGGTTGCTTCCGGACTCGCAGCTTTTTCCAAGGATGCCGCTGCCGCGGTTGACCGCTTGCTTTTCAACACCGCCGATTCGACGATGACGCCCACAAGCAGCAAGCTTGCAAGGCCGGCCAGAACTAGCGTAAGCAAATTATCACGGGCCCATTTGGTCATGGCTTAGTTGCTCTGCATGTAACCGATGACATCGAAGTCCACGCTCAGCCTGTCGACCGGCTGGGACTGCTTGGCCGCCGGATTGCGTGGCATTCGGATCGGCCGGATATTGAGGTTCTCCACGAACAGCATGGGCTTTGAGGTTTCGATGCTGTGCAGGACGTCGCGTAGTACATTGGTGCTGCCGTTCACGCGTACCTTTACCGCGATCCGGGTGAAATTCTCTTCCTTCCGTTCGGGGATGACCTGGGTGCTGGTTAGTTCGCCGCCGGCTTGACTCACGATTTCCTTGACCATCGACTGCAGATCGGCAGAAGCCAGAGCGGCAGTATCGCGTGCGATAAACCGCTCGTCCTGCTTTCCAGCGGCCTTGATCTGCTCCAATTTGGCGAGCAGATCGCCCTTTTCCGCGGCGACTTTTTGGTAGCGTTGCAGACGAAACTGTAAATCGTCGACGGTTTCGCCGTATTCGCGGGCCAGGTCGACCAGAGGGGCGATCGCTGCCAGATAGAGCAGGGCGATGACGCCGGCGAGAATTCCTAACGCCAGGAGCCGGGGCTTATTCAGAAGAAGCCGGTTTTTCAGAGAACCTCCCGTTGACGACCTCGCTGGCGATCTGGAAACGTTCCAGTCCGCTGGCCGTATCTTTCGTTACCGGTGATACAAAACTGGTATTGCGGAAAAAGGGCGATGCCTCGATCAGCTCGATCAAAGCCGAAGCGGACGGCGACTGTCCCTGTATGACCAGCCGGTGATCTCTGTACTGCAAGCCGTTGAGCCAGGTTTGATCCGGCATGACATCGGTCAACTCCTTAAGCATATCCACCATGGCCGGCTCGGCGCGCTTCCTCTGCTGAAGAAATCTCGTTTGATGTACCAGATCCTCCATCTCCTGACGCAAGGACTCGACTTCTTTTGCGGTCTTGCTGGCCTTTTTCACCTCCTGTTCCAGATCCAATGCGAGCGATCGATTGGTCCAGATCGGTAAAACCCCCAACACGATCACAAACAGTGCGATCAATGCGGTTAGCGCCAAATTAATCCTGTAAGGCCATGGGTTTCGTGGCGGTCGGTATTTCTCCGGCAACAAGTCGTAGGCGCCGAGCGGGGAATCGCCCGCCATATCCACGATATCCGGCCGCCATCCCCAAACGGCCAGTTCTTCCAACAAGGCATCCAATTTATTGCGGGGCGTCAATACCAGCTCCACCTTGATCTGGCGGCTTGCCGGCGACCGATCCAGCAGGCGTGCCGCGTAATAAACTTGATCGCTTTTGAACGGTGTCAGGCGATCCATCTCGAACGCCGCGACCTGGTTCAGATTTTCTTCGGCCGCCAGCGGCAGTTTTAGCGTTTTCCGCATGGACTGGCCGGGCGTCAGGCGCAGAATTATTTTCGCTTCGGCCAGCGCCGGCACGCTTTCCAGAAGGCGTTCCCGTTTTTGGCTGCCGCGATCGTCCAAGGTGAAATGGCCCAGCGGGCGGTTTCCTTCATCATCGTGGTAAACCGCGCTCAATCCATCGCCGTCTTTGGTTAAGACTAAATATTGACTGGCCGTACCGAGAAATTTTTTCAATCTCGTAGGGACGAGAAAGGACAACTCGCCGCCCCACCAGTGGAGAAATCGTGCGACATCGAGATTGATCGGCGTATCGAGTTTCAGCATGTGCGCTATTGAGTGGGTGTGATACCGATTGTTTGCGGCTTCCGCCTCAGGAAAACAAAGGGGGGGGCCCCAGATCGCCTTGCTTCCCGTCGGACGACCGCCGTCACCGGCGGCTCGGAACGATCCCGCAAGACAGGGTGGGCGAGAATCGTATAAACCGAATCCCCGGACGAGTGGAATCGAATTCCGGTGACAGCGGGAAGCGGAGGAGGGGGTATAGTCCCGTTTCCAGCTTCGCGAGCAGCGATGATGCTGTCCACTAGCTGGCTGTTTCCGTCGGTTAAAGCCAATAAAACACTTGCCGGGGCCTTTGTCGGGTTGATGCCATCGACGTTGGCGTAAAGAGTGAATAAAGGCTCTAATTTTCTATACAGCGATGGTGTAACCCCCAAAACGCTACGGAGCTCCTCCAATACGAGAAAATTGCGATTTTGCGGCATCTGATTCAGTCCGGCGGCGCGATACTCGGCCGATTCCGCCCCATTAAGGCGTCTCATGTCATCACCGTCGCGCCAATCCAAAATGGCATCCGTCAATTTTACCGCCTGATCTTCGTTTTGGGTCACTTTGGTCAATATAGTCCGCAACGTCGATTCTCGGGCCGCATTGAGGTCGATTTTTCCTGCCTCGTCGTAAATACGTACTTCGACGGGTACGCCCCCCAGTGTCAATCCATAGGGGGTGCCGTCGGCGCGCCAACGTTGCGCCGCATTCGGCAAATTCAGCATGAACATGGCGTAATGTATGCCGCCATCGGCCAATGCCACAGCCTTGGCGCGTTCCCGGGAATTGGTCACCAATGAGGTTTCCCGTTGAGTCGACAATGCGAAACTGCCCGCCATGATGGTCATCAAGGCCAATATCCAAAGTACCAAAACCAAAGCGACGCCTTGCTGTTCTGCCGAGGAGCGATACGCCATACACTTCATTGACGAGTTCTGAGCGCGATCACTAAAGCAGGCCAAGGCTCTTCGTCCTCCGGTTCGATTTTCACCTGAATCAGCATCGGCAGCTGACCCTTCCTCCATTCCGGTAGCCAAGTCGAATTGACGGGTTGAGCAGTCTGAAGATTTTCCGGCAGGTAGGAAAATGTAATTTGGCCCAGATTTTCCAGTAATAGGACGTCTTCGATTGGCTCGGCCGGTTGGGCCTTCTCGCTCGAATTTGGGTTCGAGACATAGGGTCGCATGGCGACTTTCAAATCGTTCCGTTGCCCATTTTTGGCGACATATAGTCTGAAACGATAAAGGCCGCCCGCTCTGACCTGAGGCGGCATGGTCGAAACATATTCGAGCCAATCTTCCCCGCCTTTCAAGGGAATGGCGGCGCCGCCGGATTCTTCCATCTCGACCAGAGGCAAGGCGCTTCCGATATGGTTGCGCAAAAAATTTTCCACGAGAAAAAGCCGGCTTGCCCGCGCCATTTTGTCTTCGCCGCTGTCCCAGCTGGTTACGCCGATACGCAAACTGCCGAACAGTAAAAGCATCATGACGCCGAGCAGAGTCGTGGCGATCAGGACTTCGATCAACGTAAAGCCGGAGATATTGTGAAAAGGCCTGCTGCGCGTCCCGATTCCGCGCCTGCGATGCTCGACGTACCCGGTCCAATCCGAGCATCGCGGAAGCGATTCTTTGAATCTCCCTTTCCCCTGATGGGTGAGGGCCGTACGCTCGCGCTTGTCATGCCGGGCTTCCATGCCCGGCACCTTTCGGGCGGCTTTGCCGTGCGAATCGGTCTGTCCTGTCGATTGGTCATGCCGCACATTCCCTGTACGGCCCCCTTCGGGCGGCACTGCCGCGCAAATCGGCTGTCGTGCCGATTTGTCACCACGAACGCGGGCCGCTCGCGACGGTTTTTTTACAACCTCGGAGCTGGTCCGTTGTTTAGGTACCGTTGTCATCAAAAACTGCTGATTCCTGCTGCTTTGTTAGGCAGCAGCCTAAGGGTCGTAAGCTCGAACGAGCGTGGTTCATTGCCTTCGTCCCATTCTACGCTGAGATCTACCTGATAAGGCGCGATAGGCAGGTTCTCGGCAAACGGGATCGGTTCCTCCCCTTGATAAGGGGCCACGCGCATCGTCCAATGAAAAACCGTGTCGACTTCGCCGTTTGTTTCGCCCGGCTGCAAAGGGGTTTCCAGATCAGCTGCCGCAAGCAGCGATTCGGCGATTACTACGGCGCGCGCATACTTATCGGCGAGTCCCGAGACTCGCCCCGCACCGCCGAAGATGCGCAGCAGCACGCCTAGAGCCAAAGCCAAGATGGCGAAAGCGACCAGGATCTCGAGCAGGGAGAATCCGTATTGCTTAGTCTTCACGGATTACCACCTCTCCGGTGAGCCAATTGACGTCCACCAGGCGCTTTTTTCCGGCCGCTTCCAAGGTAACGCGCCCGCCGGTCGATGAGCCGTCCGGGAAAAATCGGATGCTGCCGACACCTTCTTCTCCGGCTTCCCGCTCGGCGGTGTAAAGACTGAGTCGGACGCTGTCGGGCAATGAAAAATCTTTTCGGCGACCACTCACCCGATAGGTTCGGTGATTCACATCGAGCTCGAACGTTGCCTCGCGCGCTCCACTGAGCGCCTGGCCTCGCACATACCGTAAACCCGATGCGATATCTCGCGTAGCTGCGGTGAGCTGAGCGCGGTTCAGAAGCGGTGTGACGTTCGGTACCGCCACTGCGGTTAGCGCGGCCGCGATAGCCAGCGCCAACAGCATCTCCATCAGCGTGAATCCGGATGACCGAAAACATTGGGCGATCGAGGCGTGAGCCAATGCATGCGGACGCTGAACCTTTTGCATGGCCACGGGTGTGGGGTAGCTCACGCTATGGAGTGCCCGGCGCCGACGGGCATTCGAGAGATGCCTGTCGGCGGCCTTTTTTAGGCGCGAAGCATTCGAAGCACACGCCTATCTATTCCCAGCTTACGATATCCTGATCCTCACCTTCACCGCCCTCGGCGTTGTCTGCCCCGAGGGTGAAAAGGTCGAACTTGCCGTGCTGGCCGGGGGCGGCATAGTGGTAAGGGGTGTTCCAAGGATCGACCGGCACCTTTTTCTTGCGGAGATATGGGCCGTTCCAAACCTTAGCGTTACTAGGCTGTTCGATCAGTGCCGCAAGTCCCTCGTCGGTAGCCGGATACCGGCCCACATCCAATCGATACATGTCCAGCGCCGAAGAGAGTTCCTCGATTTGTAGCCGCGCAGTCTTGGTTTTGGATTCTCCCAGGTGTTTGACGACCTGAGGTCCGACCAGCCCGGCCAACATGCCGATGATGGCCAGCACGACCAAGAGTTCGATCAGGGTAAAACCGCGCTGAGCGCGGATATGGCGTCGGTGTTTTTGCATAGCGGTACGAGTCATAAGTAAAACGGAGTTGCGTGAATGGATGGTAAAAAAACGATGTTAAAAAGCGAGGTCATTGACGCTCAAGATCGCCATCAATATCGAAATGATGATTCCGGCAATCATGATGCCCAAGCCTACGATCAATACGGGTTCCAGCAGAGCCAGCAAACGCTGTACGGAAATCTTGATCTCCTTGTCGTAAGTGACCGCAACCCGGTCCAGCATCTCGGCCAAATGACCGGATTCCTCGCCCAGCTTGATCATCTGCATGGCCAGAGTGGGAAACAGGCCGCTCTCGATCAGGGGCGCCGAAAGGCTTCCACCGCCCTTCAGGCTCTCCACGGCCACGCCGACTCCGTCGACGATAACCCGGTTTCCAAGTGTTTCCCTGACGATGGTCAATGCCGCTAGCATGGAGACGCCGTTGCTGAGCAAGGTCGCCAACGTGCGGCTGAAACTGGCGACTTCCAGTTTGCGGATCAGGTCTCCGACCATAGGTAGGTTCAATAATCGAGCATCCCAAATCTGGCGGCGCTCCTGATCCGCGAACTGATAGCGAAAATAGCTGACCACGCCCACGGCCAGAGCAAGCAACGCCCACCAGTAAGATCGCAAGCCATCGGCCACGCCGATTACGATCTGAGTCGGCACGGGAAGTTCCTTGCCGGCCGACTCGAACATTTCGGTAAACTGCGGCACCACGAAGGTCAGCAGCAGCAGCAACGACAAGATCGACATCGTGACCAGAATGGCGGGATAAATCAGCGCGGTGGTAACCGTATCACGAAGCTCCTTGGACCGTTCCAGATAATCGGACAAACGCTCCAATACCAGCTCCAGCGCGCCACCCGCCTCGCCGGCACGGATCAGATTGATATAAAACCGCGAGAAAACGCCACTTTGCGCTTCCAGCGCATCGGACAGCTGGGCTCCGCCCTTGACCGAATCCAGCACTTTGGCGATTAGACCGTTCAATGCCGGTTCCTTCGCCGTCAGTTCAAGCAGCACGGTTAGCGCCCGGTCCAGCGGCAGCCCGGCATGCAGCAAGGTCAGCAGCTCGCGCGTGAACAACGCGATCTGTTTTTGAGAAATCCGGGTCTTGCCGCGCCCGAGACCTATCCAGGCGAACGGCCGCGATTTCGCCGGCACCACTCGGATCGGCAAGAGTCCCTCGTTTTGCAAAGCCATGATCAAGGTGGTTTCGTCGGCGGCTTCGCGTTCCGCTTCCACCGTTTCTCCTTCCCGGTCCACGGCCTTATAGACGTATAGAGCCATAATCCTCAGCTATCCGAAGTGACGCGCAGAACTTCCTCGATCGTGGTCAAACCCATGACAGCCTTGCGCAAACCGTCCTCATACATGGTGTACATGCCCTCCTGCAGGGCCATCTCTTCGATCTGCCGGGACTGGGCGTGGCTCATTACCAGACGGCGGATGGCATCGCTCATGACCAAGAATTCCTGAATCGCAAGGCGTCCGCGATAGCCGGTTCCGTCGCACTGTTCGCAGCCTTTGGGCCGATGCAGGATCACCGGGCCGTCGGTAAACCGCGCCAGCCTCATCTCTTCGACCATTTCGGCCATGGCGGGATAGGATTCGCTACAGTTCGAGCAGAGACGACGCACCAGGCGCTGGCCCAGGATGCCGTTCACGGTGGAGGTGATGAGGTAATCCTCCAGGCCCATATCCATGAGGCGGGTCACGCCGCCCGCGGCGTCGTTGGTGTGCAGCGTGGACAACACCAAATGGCCGGTGAGCGCCGATTGCACGGCGATGCGAGCGGTTTCCAGGTCGCGCATTTCGCCGATCATGATGACGTCCGGGTCTTGCCGGACGATGGAGCGCAGGGCATTGGCGAAGGTCAGGCCGATCTGGGGCTTGACCTGGATTTGGTTGACGCCCTCCAGCTGGTATTCCACCGGATCCTCGACGGTAATGATTTTGCGCTCGGGCGTATTGAGCTTGTGCAGCGCCGTGTAAAGCGTGGTGCTCTTACCGCTGCCGGTGGGGCCGGTGATCAGGATGATGCCGTGGGGCAGCGCCAGTACGTCCAGGAAGCGCTCGAGCATGGCCCCCTCGAAGCCGAGGGAGGAAAAGTCGAAGACGATGCTTTCCTTGTGCAATAGACGAATGACCACGCTTTCGCCGTACATGGTCGGTACGGTGGAGACGCGCAAATCCAGCTCCTTGCCTTGCACTTGCAGCTTGATGCGTCCGTCCTGGGGGAGGCGGCGCTCGGCGATGTTGAGCTTGGCCATGATCTTGATGCGCGAAATTACGGCGGCGGTGGATCTGACCGGCGGGGCCTCGACTTCGCGCAATACGCCATCGACCCGGAAGCGGACCTTGAGCCGCTGTTCGAACGGTTCGACGTGAATATCGGATGCCCGCGACTCCACCGCCCGCTGCATGATCAGATTGACCATGCGGATCACCGGCGCTTCGGAGGCCAAATCCTTGAGGTGCTCCACATCGGCTTCGTCGATTTCCTCGTCGCTGCCCAAATCCTCGACGATTTGGCCCATCAGGGTCTTGCCGGAACCGAGTTGTTGTTCTAGAGCGCGGTCGATTTCGGAGGGCAGCCCCACATAGGGCCGGACGGGTTTTTCGCAGGCCAGCTCGAGGGCGGCCAACAAATCGCAATCGAACGGGTCCGCCACCGCCACGACAAACTCATGATCTTGCGCGGCAATGCCGACCACGTGATTTTCCTTGAGAAAACGGATGGCCAGCGTATCGGGAAGCGGGGAGGTGTCCGGGTAATCCGCTGGCGATACCAAAGGTAATGATCCGACCTCAGCTAAAATTTCCGCGGTATCGCGCTCGGAAACGATGCCAAGCCTGGCCAGAAGCGCAGGCAGCTTCTGCTCGCCGGTCTGTGCCGCCAAGCGTTTTGCTCGGTGAATTTCCGCCTCGCGCACTTTCCCGCGCTTGACGAGCTCATCGGCAAAACGCTCGTACGGGCGTTCCTCAATGGTTTCCGGGCAGGTTGCCGGCGGATTTAGCGGTTGCGGTGCAATGGCCAAAGTCTTCTCTCGCATAAAGCAAAGCGCCTTAGACCTAAAAAGATCCAAAAGTGCCGGATGATGCCGAAAATTTTTTACGTTTCCGGAAGAAGGCGACGGGAATATTACACTAAATCGTCAATAACAATCGGTTTGCCGATATCTTTGGGCGAAATCGGCGCGGATTTCGCTAAGCTTATCCAAAATAATGCCGTTTTCGACGGGTTCAGCGGTCGTTAGTCCGAGTTTATTCATCGATTGGACCATAATGCGGTCGGCGTCGTTGCATGCCGAATCATTTGCGAACAGACCATGCATCTTTGTATCGGCGTCGGATCAAAAGCGGGATTGCCCCGAAATCCGAACCGATATCGCTGGAAAAAACGTGCGAGTCCGACTCGCATCGGTATCGTCGTAAGGCATTGACCGAGAGCGCCGCTCGGCGGCCAACATGATGAAAAGGGTTGCCCGCCTATTTCCGGCTTCATATTATTCCCGCTCAATCTCAAGTATTTGGATTTATCTATGAATTTACTCGCCTCGGAAGTATTTGAGCGTTTCAGGACTCAGGGTCTGATCGTCGATCGTCGCGGACCGAATCACGTCATCCGTCGTCTTGCGCCTATCGACGACTGCGCGCCCGGGGATTTGGTGTTCATAGATCATGTGAGATATCTGCCCCAGGTACGTGAACTGAAACCCGCTGCGGTCGTGACCACTGAGGCGATCGCCGCGGAATTGGCCGATGCCGGGGTGTCGCTGTTGGTCGCGCCGAATGTGCGCCTGGCCATCGCGCTGCTCAAGCAGACTTACGGCGATCGCGACGTGCGGGATGTCGAGTGGCCGCGGGTTTATCCGTCGGCGGTGATTCACGAGAGCGTCGTGGTGCCTGAAGATGCCGTGATCGGCCCCGGCGTCGTGCTGGGCGCCGAGGTGAGTTTGGGACCCCGCGTCGTCATCATGGCGAATACGGTGGTGGAAAAAAGAGCGAAAATCGGGCGGGAGACAGTGATCCATCCGCGCTGCACCGTCGGCTACGAGTGCGAGATCGGCGCCAACGTCATTTTGAAAGCCGGCTGCGTGATCGGTTCGGAAGGTTTCGGGTTCGCCCAGGACGAGCGCCGCCGCAATTACCGCATTCCGCACACCGGCAAGGTCATCATCGAGGACCGGGTGGTGATCGGTGCCAATACCAATATCGATCGCGCCACCTACGGGGCCACCATCATCCGCTCCGGCGCCGTGATCGACGCCCTTTGCCATATCGGGCACAACGTCGAGATCGGCGAGGACTGCATTCTCTGCGCTCACACCGGCATTTCCGGGTCGACCCGGTTCGGGAAACGGGTTATCGCGTCCGGCCAGACCGGAACTTTGGATCATATTACCGTGGCCGACGATGTGGTGCTGCTCCACCGCGCCGGGCTTCACAACAGCATCAAGCAGCCTGGCATGTACGCCGGCGGGCCGGCTCAGCCGTTGCAGCAATATTTGAAAAACATGGCGGTGTTTCCGCGTTTGCACGAGATGTGGACGCGGTTGAAGAATCTGGAGAAGAAAGTGGCCGAGTCGAGTAAATCATAAATTGGTCGACGCACTTTCGGCTGCCATGGTGCCGGTGAATTGCCGGACCGCGGCATCATAACTTTCCCACTTGAATCTTTTTCCATGAAAATCGCTACTTGGAACGTCAACTCCCTGCGCGTGCGCCTGCCCCACGTTTTAAATTGGCTCGGACGGGAGCAGCCCGATGTACTGGCCGTTCAGGAAACCAAGATGACCGATCCGGAGTTTCCGATTGCGGAATTGGCTGAAGCCGGCTATCGGGCGGTGTACAGCGGGCAAAAAACCTACAACGGCGTCGCGGTGCTCAGCAAGAGCGATTGTTGCGATCCGGTCACTGATCCCGTGGGTTTCGACGATCCTCAGCGGCGTATTCTTGCCGTTACCGTCGCCGGCTGCCGAATCGTCAATCTTTACGTGCCGAACGGAGGGGAGGTGGGTTCGGACAAGTACGTCTACAAGCTGGATTGGCTTGCGAAGATGCGTGATTACCTGCACTTGGAGTTGGCGAGCCATCCGCGCTTGGTTGTTCTGGGCGATTTCAACATCGCGCCCGAGGATAGAGACGTCTATGATTCCGAGGCCTGGCGCGAGAAGATTCTGTGCAGCACGCCGGAGCGGGAGGCGTTTCGCGCTCTGCTCGACCTAGGCTTAGTCGACGTTTTCCGGCGTTTCGAACAGGCCGATAAGAGCTACACCTGGTGGGATTATCGTCTTTACGCGTTCCGTCGCAACATGGGACTGCGCATCGATCATATTCTGGTCAGCGCTTCGTTGGCCGAAGATTGTTTGGGCTGCCGTATCGATGTCGAACCCAGAAAGCTCGAACGGCCGTCCGATCATGCGCCGGTGGTGGCGGAATTCCGCGCCTGATCGGAAGCGGTTCTCGTAAAGGGTAACGACTTCGGCGGATCCTACTCTATGCGAATCCGCTGAAAGCTCCCAATCTCGGTGACCCACAGAATGCCGTCGCCGCGCTTTCCGGTGCGGCTGTGTTCTCGGATGATTCCAATGATTTCATCCACCTTGTCGTCCGGAGCGACGATCTCGACCCGGATCTTGGGCGAAAAGTCGGTCAGTTCTTCCCGAATGCCATGGCTGATTTCCGGTTCCTCATGCTGGCTGCAACCTTCCACCCGGCTTACGGTCATCCCCGGAAAGCCGCGCATTTGGCGGAATGCGTTTCTGAGTTTGCTCAACCGCTGGGGCTGAATGATGGCTTTAATCTCTTTCATGGACTCTCCTCCTTCAGGCTTCGATGCGTTTTTCTTCGAACCAGCGATACAGGGTCGGCAGCACGACCAGGGTGAGCAAGGTGGAGGTAATCAACCCGCCGATCACCACTATGGCTAAGGGGCGCTGGACTTCGGAACCGGGCCCTGTGGCGAACAGGAAGGGCACCAAGCCCAGCATGGCGACCGTCGCGGTCATCATCACCGGCCGGAAGCGCTGCCGGCAGCCTTCGACAATGGCGTCCCGCTGACAGAGCCCCTCATCCCGAAGCCCCCGAATGTAAGACACCAGCACCACGCCGTTCAGCACCGCAATGCCCCATAAGGTGATGAAGCCGACCGAAGCCGGCACCGACAGGTATTCCCCGGTGAGATATAGCGAGAAGATGCCGCCCATGGAGGCGAAAGGCAGCACCAAGATGATCAGCGCCGCGAATCGCAGCGAGTTGAACAGCAGAAACAACAGGAAGAAGATCGCTGCGATCGTGATGGGAATGATGATCATCAGGCGTTTCATGGCGCGCTCCAGGTTCTCGAACTGTCCGCCCCAGGTAACGTAATAACCTTCCGGAAGCTTCACTCGCTCGGCGACGGCCTTTTGCAGTTCCGCGACGAAGCCGCCCAAATCGCGGCCCCTGACGTTCGCGCCGATCACTAGGCGGCGCCGGGCACTGTCGCGGCTGATTTGCGCCGGTCCGTCCACGACCTCGATGATGGCTAGATCTTCCAGCGGCACCAGGGCGCCATTGGGGGATTTCAGCAGGATTTGTCCGATGGCCTGCGGATTGTTCCTGAATTTTTCGGGGAAGCGGACCACCGCCGAAAACCGCCGCTCGCCCTCGTAGATTTCGGTGCTAACGCGGCCGCCGATGGCGGTTTCGATGATGTCGTTGATGTCGGCCACGTTGATGCCGTGGCGGGCGATGGCCTGGCGGTCGATATCGATGGTGAGATACTGCTGGCCGCTCACCCGTTCGACGCGGATGTCGGCGGCGCCCTTGATTGAATTGAGCACCTTGATGATCTCGTCGGCCTTTTGCTTCAGCACCTCCAGCTCGTCGCCGAACAGCTTGATGGCGATATCGGAGCGTACCCCGGTCACCATTTCATCCACCCGGTCCGAGATCGGCTGCGCCATCACGATATTGACGCCCGGCAGCACCTTGAGCTTCTCGCGGATGGCATCCATCACGTCGTTTTGATCCCAGCCGTCCGGAAGCTGATCCTGGGGCTTGATCGTCACGATCGGCGTGGATTCGTTTTCCGGCTGCGGATCGGTGGGGCTTTCGCTCCGTCCCAATTGCGAAACCGCTTTGACCACACCGGGCACTTCCATCGCCAAGCGCATGGCTTCGCTCTCCAGGCGGATCGATTCGTCCAGCGACATACTCGGGACGCGGTTGACGCCGGGTACGATGGAGCCTTCTTTCATCTCCGGAATGAAGGACGTACCCAGGAACGGGAACAGCAAGAGGCTGCCGATCAGCAAAGCGAGGGCGCTCGCCACCACTTTCAGGGGGTTGCCCAAGGCAAAGTGCAGCAGCTTGAGGTAAGGACGCTTCATGAACGCGATGATGCGCGTATCGTGATCCGTCCCGCCTTTGAGCAGATAGGAGCACAGCACCGGCGACAGGGTGAGCGATACGATCAGCGAAATGAACAAGGCGATCGCGATGGTGTAGGCCAGCGGCGCGAACATCTTGCCTTCGAGCCCGGTCATCGTCATCAGCGGCAGGAACACCAGGCAGATGATGCCCACCCCGAACAATACCGGCGTGCCCACTTCGGCGGCAGCGCGCAAAACAATCAAGCTGCGGCTTTCGCCGGTTTCCTTTGCCTCGCCCAAGTGGTGAAAGGCGTTTTCCACCACGACCACCGAGCCGTCCACCATGATGCCTATGGCGATGGCAAGGCCCCCGAGAGACATGAGGTTGGCCGAGATGCCGTAATGATTCATCACCATGAACGTAACCAGCGGTGTGATGATCAGCGTCGCCACCACGATCAGGCTGGAGCGGATATCGCCCAGGTACAGGAACAACACGATCACCACCAGGAAAATGCCTTCCATCAGTACCTTGGTCACGGTGTGGATCGCCGCGTCCACCAGGTCGGTGCGATCGTAAAACGGTACGATTTTAAGACCGTCCGGCAGCATGCCTTGTTCGTTGATTTCCTTAACCCGTTCCTTGACCCGGCCGACGATTTCCTTGGCGTTGCCGCCGCGGAGCTGCAATACGATGCCGCCGACCGCTTCCGTGTAGCCGTTCTTGATGACGGCGCCCGAGCGCACCGCATGGCCGATGCGAACCTCGGCGACGTTATGGATGTAGATCGGAGTGCCGTCGGTTTCTTTGAGGACGATGTTGCCGATGTCCTCGACATCATGAATCAAGCCGATTCCGCGGATGAGGTACTGCTCGGCGTATTGCGGCAATTTGCCGCCCCCGCTGTTGGCATTATTGAGCGCCAACGCCGTATACACGTCCTTTAGCGTCAGTCCGTAATGGCGCAAGCGGTCCGGGTTGGGAAGGACCTGGTACTGACGCTCCAAGCCGCCGATCGAATTGATTTCGGCGACGCCGGGAATGCCGCGGAGCAGGGGGCGCACCACCCAATCCTGAACGGTCCTGCGCTCGGTCAATTCCTCCTCGGCCAGGGCGCGCTCGCCGTCGTCCGGCCGCTCCAGGGTGTATTGGTAGACTTCGCCCAGCCCCGAGGAAACCGGTCCGAGAACGGGCGTGACGCCTTCCGGCAAGCGTTCCGCCGCTTCGATCAGGCGTTCGAGCACCAGTTGCCGGGCGAAATACACATCGGTCTCGTCGTTGAACACCAGCACGATTTGCGACAAGGCGTTGCGGTTCACGGAGCGCATCTCGACCAGGCCGGGAAGCCCCGTCATGGCGATTTCCAGGGGAACGGTCACGAAACGCTCCACTTCCTCCGCAGAGCTGCCGGGCACCTCGGCCGCCACCTGAACCTGGACGTTGGTCACATCGGGAAAGGCATCCACCGACAGATGCTGCATCGCCGAAATACCGAACGCCAAAAGACAGGCCGCGACGATCAGAACCACCAGGCGCTGCTTCAACGCGGCGCGGATTAAGCTTTCAATCATGGCTTACTCCAGTTCTTTGCGGATACGTTCGTTGTTCAGATGGAACGCGCCATCGACAACGATCCGCTGTCCTTCGGTCAATCCGGCGATGACCCGGCGAAGTCCGCCCAGATCCGGGCCCAAGGACACCGGCGTCAATACGAATTGGTCCCCGGACGTTTGTACGAACACATAATCCCGGTCGCCGGTTCTCACGACGGCTTTGGCCGGGATATTGAGCGAGGTGATTCGTGGCCGATGAATGACCATGGTCGCCAGCATCTCGGGTTTGATCTTGCGTTCCGGGTTTTCGACTTCCATGCGCACGGTTACCGTACGGGTCGATGGGTTGACGATATCCGCCACGTAAATCACTTTGCCGGTGATTTTCTGTCCGGGCAGTGCCGGAATCTGCACCTCGGCCCGGCCGCCCGTTTCGACGAGATAGGCTTGTTGCTCCGGGGCTTCGGCGACGACCCAGACTTCGGACAGATCGGCGATCGTGAACAAATCGTCGGTGGGTTGGGCAATCTGGCCTATGGAGATCTCCCGCTCGATCACCGTTCCGGACAGCGTGGCCGTGACCGGGATCACCGAGTCGATCTGACCGCTGTTCGACAAACGCTGAATGGCTTCATCACTCATCCCCATCACGGTCAATTGATCGGCGCTGGCGCGGAGTTCGACCTCGACTTCCGCCAATTCGCTTTCGCGCTCGGTGAGCTCCGCACGGCTGATCACGTCGGCTTTCAGCAGCCGGCGCGCCCGGTCGACCGCCAGCCGATGCAGGTTCATTTGAGTCTTGGCTTTCAAATAAGCGGCTTGAGCGATGCTCAGCTCGGTGCTGTTGATGGTCGCCAAGCGCTGGCCTTGCTGCACGTTTTGCCCGATGAAGGCCGTGACGTTGGTCACCCGGCCGGTTACGCTCGGTCCCACGCGAGCCACCCGGTGCTCGTTCAAAGTGACCCGGCCCGGCAAATGCAGGGTTTCGCCGATCTCCGTCGATGTGACCGGCTCGATCTTCAGTCGTTCAAGTAGCGATGGGGGGGCTTTAACGGCGATCTCGGCGGTCGTTTCCGCTTGTTGGGTTTCCTGTTGTCCGAACGCGGGCCACACGCTAAGCGCAAGCAATGCTGAAAGTATTGGTTTTTTCATAATGGCTGATCCTGATAGTCCTGGGCCCGAAGCCGCTGAATTTCGAGAAGTGCGGCGTTTTTGTCGAACAAGGCGTTGATGTAGTCGACGCGCACCGCTTGAAAGGTGCGCTGGGCATCCAGGTAATCGAGGATGCCGCTTTCTCCGAGGCGATAGGCCGCTTCGGCGACTCTCAGCGCCGATTCGGCTTCGCGCAGCAGTCCGGATTCGAAGGTCTCGATCTGCTGGCTGGCGATGCGGTAGGCGGTGATCGCAGTATCCAGTTCATACATCAGGCTCAGTTGCTGCTGATTTGCCAGGGCATCCGCCCGCGCCCGGTCGGCGGCGGCACGTGCTATGGGGCCTTGCCGCTGGTTCCACAAAGGAATCGGCACGATGAGGTCGACTCGCCACTGCTCCAGGTGGGGTTCACGGTAGACGCCGGCTTTTATCGTGGGTTGGGGATAGCGCAGGGCCTGTTCCAGTTCGAGCTGGGACCTGGCCCGGTCGACTTCCGCGCGCGCCTGAACCAAGGCAGGGTGATTCTGCAATACGCTGTCCCGGAGTTTATCGAGGTCGAGGGGAGGTGCTTCGGACGACGGCGGCAGCTCGCCGACGATTTCCACCTGGGGAGGCAGTACGCCGCCAACCAGGGCGCGCAGGGCGGTTTTTGCCTGATCGACGCGCAATGCGGCGCTCTCCCGGGTTTTGGTGGCCCCGAGCAGTTCGGCTTCCGCTTTAACCAATTCGTAGCGCGAGGCTTCGCCGACCTCGACGCGCAGCCTGATCTTGTCCCGTATGGATTCCAGGAGCTCCCGATTGGCTTCCGTCATTTGAAGCAGTTCCTGCTGCCGCAGCACGTTATAGAACGCCTGCTTGACCCGAGTCAGCACGTTGAGGGTGACAACCCGATAAAAGGCAGTCGCCGCTTCCACGCCGGCTTCGCCAGCCTCCCGGCGAGGGCGGCGGACGAACGGGAGTTCGATGGGCTGAGCGACATCGACGCCGCCCAAAGCGTCTCGCAAGACTCCCGCGTCTCGGGCCACCGATTCGCCGGCACCCATTTGAATCTCGGGGTTGGGATAAGCTTTGGCGGTAATCAGATCGCCCTCCGCTCCCTGTATTTGGGCGCGGGCAGCGACAAGCTCGGGATTGTTCTTGATAGTCAGGTCAAGTGCCTGGCTCAGGGTCAATGGCTCGCCGGCCAAGGCCGATCCGAGCATGGCCAAGGCGAGTGGTCCCCATGTGAAGAGAGATTGCCGTCGGTGCACAAACATTCATGTCCTCAAGCTTCTAAGTTTGGAACAGGCGCGATTACACGGCGGATCGGTCCGCAGTGCTCGGTCGAGCGGCAGATCAAAGCATTCTGCCGTTCAAAACAGAAGGTGACGGATCAGAGTCGGCGCGGAGGCGGGACGATGGGTTCGGAAATCCAGTCCGTCGCTATGTTGTCACTAGCGGCAAGAATCGTCGCAACAGGATGCGACAACGGATAACAATAAGAAGGGAGCAGGTACCGGTCGGGGTCATGGCCGTCGTCCTCGTCGGCGCACGTCTGATGTTCGGCGAATGGCATCCGATCTTTATGGGGATCGGACTTATGGTTTTCCTGTGCGGCAAATTCTGTGGTTACGGGTGCCAGATAAGGAAAATCAACAAGGGATTGAAAGCGGGAAATTAGGATGAGCGTACAGAAAAAGGCAATGAGTACTACTAAGCCGATACGCTCCTTGGGAAAGGATGAAATGATTGCTGTGGAAACCCAAGGGTGCATCATTTTTCGAACAAAGCGAGCAGATCAGCCGATGCGAATGAGAAGCAGGCCGAGATTTTAGCCATCATCCTTATGGTTTACAAATCAGGAACTCTCAATAAAGTGTTCTAAAAAAGCAAAAACCCTGTAAGTCCTTGGGAGTTTGAGGGAATGATCGGCTGATGGCGGAAAAATATCTGCCCAAGTATCTGACGCCGATAGGTGATGTTTTCCGTGTTCCATGAACCGTAAATGATGGCTTCTAAAGCGAAGCCCCCCTGTTTTAGGTTAAGCCCGCGCACACGCCCACACATCGACCCTAGTGACACCCGCCCGGCGTAACGCTCCGGCAAGTGCCTTCGCCGTCGCGCCGGTGGTGATGACATCATCCAAAATAGCCACATGCCGGTGTTCGATCGGCGTTTCGACTTCGAAGGCATTGCGCAGGTTCTTGCGGCGCTGTTTGGCTGGCAGTTCGGCTTGGGCGATGGTTGCGCGGATGCGATAGCAACTGTGGAGATCGAGGGGAATGTCCAATCGGCGCGATACCGTGCGTGCGATCTCGATGGCCTGGTTAAAGCCGCGTTGGCGATATCGGCTGGGATGCAGGGGAACCGGTATGACCGCGCAGGGCTTTTCTTTCAGCGCCGCCAGCTTTTCCGCCATCAAAACGCCCAAGAGTCGCCCGCAAGGATAACGGGCGCCGAATTTCAGCGAATGAATCAGGTGCCGGACAGGCTCCTCATAGCGAAACAAGGCGAAGGCCGAGTCGAACACCGGGGGCTTTTTCTGGCAGCTTCCGCAGATCTCAGGCGTGGGGGATTCGATCGGAATCGCACAGCGAGGACATGCCACAGTGTTGTAAGGCAGAGACCGCAGGCAATCCGGGCAGAGATCGATTCCTTCGGCCCCTGGATCGCCGCATAGCAAACAGGTGGGTGGATACAGCCAATTCTGTATAATGTTCGGCCACTTGTTCACGTTTTTCCGTTTTCGAAGTTGACAGCGTTCGGTTGCCGGTCCCGGCCATAGTCCGAATCTTTTCCGGAGTAGCCATGAAAATAGCAGAAGAGTTCCAGGTGGATGCAGCGGCCCCAGCGTATTTTTCGGATGGTCTGCGTCATGACTGGCGATTGGATGAGGTCGAGGCATTATTCGCCCTGCCGTTCAATGATCTCGTTTACCGAGCGCAAACCGTTCACCGTCAACATTTCGATCCGAACGAGGTCCAGGTCAGCAGCCTTTTGAGCATCAAAACCGGCGCTTGTTCGGAAGACTGTGCCTATTGCCCGCAGAGTGCGCGTCACGATACGGACTTGAAGCGTGAAGGTTTGATGCCTTTGGAGGAGGTGCTGAAAGCGGCACATGCAGCCAAAGAACAAGGCGCCACTCGGTTTTGCATGGGAGCGGCTTGGCGCAGCCCAAAAGACCGTGATGTCGAGCAGGTCTGTAAGATGATCGAGGGGGTGAGGGCGCTGGGTTTGGAAACCTGCGTCACTCTGGGCATGCTGACCGATGGTCAGACGCAACGGCTGAAAGAGTCCGGGCTCGATTATTACAACCACAATCTGGACACATCGGAAGAGCATTACGCCAAGATCATCACGACCCGTACCTATCAGGATCGTCTCGATACGCTAGAGCGAGTACGCAATGCCGGGATTAACGTGTGCTGCGGCGGCATCGTCGGAATGGGGGAAAGCGACCGGGATCGCGCCGGGTTGCTTCTGAAACTGGCGAACTTGGCGAAACATCCCGAGAGCGTGCCCATCAATATGCTGGTTCAGGTGGAGGGTACGCCTTTGGCTGGGCTCTCCAAACTGGATTCTTTCGTTTTCGTGCGAACCATTGCCGTGGCGCGCATCCTCATGCCGAAGTCGCGGGTGCGCTTGTCTGCCGGGCGCACGGAGATGAGCGATGAAATGCAGGCTCTGTGTTTCCTTGCCGGCGCCAACTCCATTTTCTACGGTGAAAAGCTTTTGACCACGGAAAATCCGGCAGCCGAGAACGACAAGCGGCTTTTCCGGCGCCTCGGGATTCGGATGTCCGGATGCGTCGATCAGGCATGAGCATTTTTTGGGAATCCTGGAATTGCTGAAAGCGTATGTGGCGTAATTGGCTGCGCGGTCAGCTCGACGAGATCGAAAGGCAAGGGCTTTATCGCCGGCGCCGGGTCGTCGAAGGGCCTCAGGGTGCCGAAGTGATCGTCGACGGACGACGATTGGTCAACTTCTGCAGCAACGATTATCTCGGATTGGCGAATCACCCGGATGTCGTCGCGGCATTTCGACAGGGAGCCGAGCGCTGTGGCGTCGGGGCCGGTGCGGCCCATCTGGTCTGCGGTCATGGTCGCTCTCATCATGCGCTGGAGGAGGAGTTGGCCGAGTTCACGGGCCGGGAGCGCGTGTTGCTGTTTTCCACCGGTTACATGGCGAATCTCGGCGTGATTTCGGCTTTAGCCGGACGCGGCGATGAGGTTTTCGAGGATCGGCTCAATCATGCCTCGCTACTCGATGCCGCCAGGCTCTCCGGTGCCCGGTTCAAGCGCTATCCTCATTCCGATGCCGCAGCGCTGAAGCGTGAGCTGGATCTCGCCGTCGGAAAGCGATGCCTCATAGCGAGCGACGGGGTTTTCAGCATGGATGGCGATCTGGCGCCTCTTCCTGCTTTGGCGGCGTTAGCCAAGCAGTGCGGCGCTTTGCTGATGATCGACGATGCCCATGGTTTGGGGGTGATTGGCGATGGCGGACGCGGCAGCTTGGCGCAATTCGGTTTGACCCAGGATGACGTGCCGGTGCTCGTCGGCACTCTCGGAAAGGCATTCGGCACTTTTGGCGCGTTCGTCGCGGGAAACGCCGATCTAATCGAATTCCTGATCCAGCGCGGCCGCACTTACATTTACACGACGGCCTTGCCTCCCGCTGTGGCGGAAGCGACCCGGGCCAGTCTGCGCCTGATTCGGGAAGAATCCTGGCGAAGGGAGCGGGTGAGCAGCTTGGTACATCGTTTCCGCGCCGGGGCAGCGCAGATAGGACTGCATCTCATGGAATCCGATACTCCGATTCAGCCGGTCGTGGTAGGCGACAACCAGAGCGCCGTGCGGGCGAGCGAGATTTTACGGTCCGCCGGCTTCCTGATTGCCGCGATTCGCCCGCCGACGGTTCCGCCAGGTACGGCGCGCTTGCGCTTTACATTTACCGCCGGGCATACCGAAGCTCAGGTCGACCGGCTTTTAAGGGCGCTGGCCGATCTGCCGCCTGAACTCCTCGGCGGCAATGGGGTCGAAAATCGACCGCTCACCGCCGAAGCCTTCTCGTTTTCCGTGGGACATTCGGGATGAAAAAGTGCGGCCTGTACTGGGAAACCTTGGGACGAGGGCCGGACCTCGTTCTGGTGCATGGCTGGGGGATGCACAGTGGTATCTGGCGGGATTTTGCTGAAATGCTAGCCAAGAAAGTTAGGGTCACCGTGGTCGATCTTCCGGGGCACGGGCGCAGCGAAAATATTGCCGACTTTTCCATAGCTAATCTTGCCGATGTCCTGCTGGCAGTTGCGCCGGAATGCGCCCATTGGTTGGGCTGGTCGCTTGGGGCCTTGCCTGTGCTGCATATTGCGGATCAGTGCCCGAACCGTGCGAGAAGCGCGATTGTCGTGGCCGGAAGTGCACGTTTCATGGCTGACACGAAGAGCTGCGGGGAAGAAAACGACTGGCCCGGCACCGATGCTGCGGTGTTCGCCCAGTTTGCCTCCGCCTTGGAAGAAAATTATGAGAGTACGATTCGACATTTCCTTGGCCTGCAAACCTTTGGCATGGAGAACGCGAGGTTGCTGGTCAAAGCGCTTGCCGATCGAGTGGCGGAATGCGATCCGCCCGATCGGAGCGCTTTACGAGGCGGATTGGATTTGCTGCGGCAGGCCGATTTGCGCGATGTATGGCGGCGGGTGGTTATTCCCAGCTTGGTTATTTTAGGGGCGCAGGACCGCTTGATTCCGAAATCCGCCGGAGCATCCATGCAAGGCCTGAACCCTCGAAGCGAATTGCATGTGATCGACGGGGCGGGACATCTGCCGTTCCTTACTCATCCTGCCGAGACCGCTTCGTTCATTACGGATTTCCTTGCGCGACACGATGACCGCTGATTCTTTGCAAACCGGCACATGCGGCGCCGGCAGCCGTCCCGAAAAGCGGTTGATCGGTCGCTCCTTCGGCGCGGCCGCGGAGCGCTATGACGGACTCGCCGATTTGCAACGGACCGTGGGCGAGAGACTACTGTCCCGTTTGGCAGGTATGAGTCTCGCTCCGGAGAGGATCGTGGATGTCGGCTCCGGAACCGGGTATCTGGCGACGCGGCTGATCGAGTTATATCCAAAAGCGGATCTCGTAGCCTTGGATATCGCCGAGGGTATGCTGCGGTTCGCGCGGTCTCGGCATGGCGAGCGGGGGGCCGGACGATTGGTGTGCGGCGATGCCGAGGCGATGCCTTTTCGCGACTGTTCGATCGACGTGGCTTTTTCGAATGTGGCGATTCAATGGTGTTCCAGCCCCGGCTCGGTATTCCGCGAGATGAGGCGCGTCTTGAAGCCGGGCGGCGTCGTGCTATTCAGCACGTTTGGCGCCGAGACGCTCCTAGAGCTTCGATCGGCATGGGCATCGGTCGACGATTACTCCCACGTTAATTTGTTTGCCGATTCGGCGGAGGTGACATTTTCCCTGCGAGAGGCCGAATTCCGAGAGATCGATGTCAGCGTCGAGGTCAATAGACTGAATTACAGCTCCGTCTATGACCTAATGCGTGAGTTGAAAGGCTTAGGGGCTCACAATGTAACGCTCGACAGACCGCGCCATTTGACAGGTAAGGGCGCGTTGCAGCGTATGGTTGCAGCCTATGAACGGCACGCGGCCGGCAATGGTATAGAGGCTACGTTCGAGGTCGTTTACGGTTATGCCAGAGGTTCCGCGGAATGTCTTTGAAGGCGCGCAGTGTCTTTGTGACGGGGACCGACACCGGTGTCGGTAAGACCATCGTGTCGGTGGCTCTGATGCGTCTGCTGCAGAGTGCAGGACTGAAAGTGGTGGGTATGAAACCGGTGGCGACTGGTGCATGTTGGCAGGATGGCCGGTTGGTCAATGACGACGCCTTGCTGCTTCAGGCGAGCGCATCGATCCGGCTGGACTACAATCAGGTCAATCCGTTCGTTTTCGAGCCCCCGGTTGCGCCCCATATCGCCGCCAAAAAGGCAGGGCAAGAAATCGACTTCCGGCATCTTTGTCGAGTCTATGAGGAATTGGCCGAGGTTGCCGATTGTGTGGTGGTGGAAGGTGTCGGCGGTTGGGAAGTGCCTTTGAATGAAGGGCAGCGGGTGGCTGATTTAGCCCGTGCGCTCAATCTGCCGGTACTGCTGGTGGTGGGATTGCGTCTTGGTTGTCTAAATCATGCTCTGCTGACCCAGCGCGCGATCAAAAACTCCGGTGTGAGCTGTCTAGGCTGGATCGTCAATCAGATCGAACGGGACTTTTTATTTTCGGCCGAAAATATCGAGACTTTGGAGAATTCGCTCAATTGGCCGCTGCTGGCCGCCTTGCCGTTTTACGATGAGCGCGGGAGGAAGGCACAGAACATTTTCCCTATTTGGGCTAAGGATAAAATCTTGCATGCGCTGTGCTCATAAGTTACATTCTCACGGTTTAAGCTGCGCTAGCTGCAGGCCGGTTTTTCAAGTGTTTTTGGCTCTCTTTGAGCCTGGGTGAGGGTGGGTGTTTTAACTCATCGAAATACACCGAAGTCAGGGATTCAAATGATCGAGTCAGAACGGGATACTGAGCCTGGCAGCCAACGGTTCGTATTGAGACCAAATGCATCCCTGACCGGCCGTCAGGCATCGTTTCTGATGTTCGGTATCGCCCTCGTAATGGCTGTCATCGCGGGCGGTTTTGCATTGATGGGTGCTTGGCTCGTGTTGCCATTTTCTGGGGCAGAATGGATTCTTTTGGCCTATTGCTTCAAGCTTGGCTTGAGAAGCGGTAGGATTCGCGAGGTCATTACGATCACGGATACCTCGATTCTATTGGAGCGAGGTTATGGCACACCGGAGCAGATCTACCGATTCCAGCGCGCATGGGTAGCGCTCGATTGGGCTAAATCGCCGATAAAAGGGTACCCAAGCCGTTTGTCATTTCGCTCCCATGGAAAGGAAATTGAAATTGGCCGATTTTTGGCCGAGTCCGAGCGCGTGGCGCTCGCGGGCGAATTGCGAAAGATTTTGTTTGATAGCAAATGATTAGACACAAAGCATTTCTAAAAGACTGAGGAGAGTGCTCCGTGAATAAGATAAGACGACTGCTTGCTGGATTCGGGCTGGTGTTATGGGGGGAGGCGCACGCCGACTACGCACTTAACATGACGCCAGGTGTCACCGAGGTCAGCCGCGATATCCACGATTTACACATGTTGATTCTGTGGATTTGCGTAGCGATCGGCGTAGGCGTGTACGGCCTAATGATTTACTCCATCATGCATCACCGGAAATCCAAAGGGGTGATTCCGGCGCAGTTTCATGAAAACACGAAACTCGAGATCGTTTGGACCGTCATTCCTTTCCTCATTCTTCTGGGTATGGCCATTCCGGCGACCAGCGTCATGGTCAAGGCTTATGACACCAGTGGCGCAGACATGACCGTCAAGGTCACCGGTTATCAGTGGAAGTGGCGTTATGAATATCTGGACGAAGGCATCGATTTCTTCAGCACGCTAGAGGCCAAAAGCAATGAAGCCCGTCAGGTAGGTGCCAACATCGATCCTACCTCGATCCCCAATTATCTGCTGAACGTCGATAATCCGCTGGTCGTTCCGGTCAACAAAAAGATACGTTTTCTGTTTACGGGTGCCGATGTGATCCACTCCTGGTGGGTGCCTGATCTCGGCTGGAAAAAAGATACCATTCCCGGCTTCGTGACCGACGCGTGGGCGAAGATCGAAAAACCGGGCATTTACCGCGGTCAATGCGCCGAGCTCTGCGGCCGCGATCATGGCTTCATGCCGATCGTCGTAATCGCCAAGACTAATGAAGAGTACAAGCAATGGGTCGCCGAGCAGAAGGCTAAGGCGGAAGCGGCTAAGACCGAAGCGACCAAGAGCTTCGCCATGGAGGAGCTGATGGCGAAAGGCAAGGAAGTTTATAACTCCAACTGCGCGGGTTGCCATCAGACCAACGGCGAAGGTATTTCGGGAACTTTCCCGCCGATCAAAGGCAGCCCGGTTGCGACCGGTCCGGTTGATGAGCACCTTAAGGTTGTGCTGAAAGGCAAAGGAGAGATGATGCCGGCATTCGAAGATTCGCTCAATCCCGTGGAAGTTGCCGCCGTGGTGACTTATCAGCGGAACGCCTTCGGCAACAACAAGGGCGACATGGTTCAGCCGTCCGAAATCACGTCGCAACATTAATCGATTAACAGTAGATGAGGTGAAATGCTATGTCATCAGCAGTGGCAACTCACGATGAGCACCATGACCATGGCCCCGCCAAGGGGGTCATGAGATGGGTGTTCACCACCAATCACAAGGACATCGGAACCTTGTACATGACGACGGCTCTGATCATGTTCCTGGTCGGAGGTGTTATGGCCCTCGTCATTCGTGCCGAGCTGTTCGCACCCGGCATGCAGTTCGTGGACCCGATGTTCTTCAACCAAATGACCACGCTGCACGCCCTGGTTATGGTGTTTGGCGCGGTTATGCCAGCCTTTGCCGGTTTGGCAAACTGGATGATCCCAATCATGATCGGCGCGCCGGATATGGCTTTGCCCCGGTTGAACAACTGGAGTTTCTGGCTCCTGCCTTTCGCCTTGCTGCTCCTTTCGAGCACGCTGTTTATGGAGGGCGGCGCGCCGGCAGCGGGCTGGACGCTCTATCCGCCGCTGGTTCTGCAGGGCGGCGCGCATCTGCCTTTTGCCATCTTCTCCGTCCATTTGCTGGGTATTTCATCGATCATGGCAGCGATCAATATCATCGTCACCGTGTTCAATATGCGCGCACCCGGCATGACGCTGATGAAAATGCCTTTGTTCGTGTGGACATGGGTCATCACCGCTTTCCTCCTGATTGCCGTTATGCCGGTGTTTGCAGGCGCGGTGACCATGTTGCTGACCGACAAGTTCTTCGGCACGAGCTTTTTCAATGCGGCGGGCGGCGGCGACCCGGTGCTTTATCAGCACTTGTTCTGGTTCTTCGGGCACCCCGAGGTTTACATCATGATTCTGCCCTCGTTCGGGGTAATTTCCATGATTATCCCGACGTTTGCGCGGAAGCCGCTGTTCGGTTATAGCTCGATGGTTTATGCCACGGCGTCGATCGGATTCTTGTCTTTCATCGTCTGGGCGCATCACCAGTACACCGTCGGCATGCCGCTCGCCGGAGAGCTGTACTTCACCTACGCGACGATGTTGATCGCCGTACCCACGGGGGTGAAGGTGTTTAACTGGGTCTCCACCATGTGGAAAGGTGCGATGACCTTCGAAACACCGATGCTATTCGCCATCGCCTTCGTGGTACTGTTCACGATGGGGGGCTTTACCGGGCTAATGATGTCCATTTCGCCGGCCGATCTCCAGTACCATGACACCTATTTCATCGTCGCTCACTTCCACTATGTGTTGGTGCCCGGTGCGGTGTTTGCGCTCTTTGCCGCAACGTACTACTGGCTGCCTAAGTGGACCGGCCATATGTACGATGAGCGTTTGGGCAAGCTGCACTTCTGGTTGTCTACAATCTCGGTCAATCTGCTGTTCTTCCCGCAGCACTTTTTGGGACTGGCCGGCATGCCGCGCCGTATTCCGGATTATGCGACCCAGTTTGCGGAATTCAATGCTTGGTCGAGTGTCGGCGCCTTTGTTTTCGGTTTCTCGCAGCTGATTTTCGTGTACGTGATCATCAAGGCCATTCGCGGCGGCGAGAAAGCGACCGACGAAGTTTGGGAAGGTGCACATGAGCACGGGTTGGAATGGACATTGCCATCTCCGCCTCCTTACCACACTTGGACGACAGCGCCCGAAATCAAATAGGAAACGACGCGGTCCCCGTCCTCAAGGGCGGGGACTCCGATTTAGATACTTATGGATATTCGAAGAAAGAACGCACTGTTGGCGATCATTATCGCAGTCATCGCTTTGATGCTTTATGTAGGTGCGATCCTTAGAGTTATTACGACATCATCCGGCCAGTGAACAATTCAGAGAGCAGAAAAGTCAATAAGCGATTGATTTGGTCGATCGTTTTCGTGGCTGTCGGAATGTTCGGTTTCGGCTTCGCTATGGTACCGCTGTACAACGTGTTCTGCGAGGTTACGGGGCTGAATGGGAAAGTGAAAACGGAGGCGGTCGCGGATGCCGCTTATGTGGTCGATCAGTCGCGAGAGCTGACGATCGAATTCATCACCTCGGTTAATGAGAATATGCCGCTCGCTTTCCGTGCCGAAAGAAGCAAGATGAAAATACATCCGGGGCAGTATTACACGGTCAAGTTCTATGCCGAAAATACAACCGATAAGAAAATGATCGGGCGTGCCATTCCCAGCGTAGCTCCCGGTGTAGCCACGGAATACCTGAGCAAGGCAGAGTGCTTTTGCTTTTCCGAACAAGAATTCGAACCGCACAAGTTGCGGGAAATGCCGGTTCGATTTGTGATTGATCCGTCCATACCAGAGAACGTGAAGGACATGACGCTGTCTTACACATTCTTCGATATCACTGATAAGAACCAGAACTGACGAGAGAAAGATCAACAATTTCAAAAGCAGGGGAATGTAATGGCAACGAAAGACGCATACTATCTACCGCACAAAGCGAGCTGGCCTATCGTGGGCTCGATCGGCCTGACGACTTTGCTCGTGGGATTCGCTAATTATCTCAACGGATCGAGCATCGGCGGGACATTAATGCTGCTGGGGGCCGCCATCGTGATTTTCATGATGGCCGGATGGTTCGGCTCAGTGATCAGCGAAAGCGTTGCCGGGCTGTACAACCAGCAGGTGGACAGCTCTTTCCGCATGGGGATGATTTGGTTCATTACCTCGGAAGTATTCTTCTTCGCCGCATTTTTTGGCGCGCTGTTTTATGCGCGCATTTACTCGGTGCCGTGGCTCGGGGGCGAGGGCAGTTTCTCCGCTGGGGCGACCGGAGATCTCTGGCAGGGGTTTCAGGCTATCTGGCCGACGAACGGACCTGGACAGGTGGGCGGCGAGTTCGAGCCCATGGGCGCCTGGGGTGTTCCGGCTCTGAATACGTTGATTCTACTGAGCAGTGGTGGAACCGTCACATGGGCGCACTGGGGGCTGCTGGCGAATAACCGCGGGCAATTGATCAAAGGCCTGATCGCCACGGTTGCCTTAGGTTTTCTGTTCGTGATCCTGCAAGGGGTCGAGTACCACGAGGCCTACACCGAAATGGGGCTGACCTTAGGCTCCGGAATCTACGGCTCGACGTTCTTCATGCTAACCGGATTCCACGGTTTGCACGTGACGATCGGTGCCATCATCCTTACGGTGGTTTTGCTTCGGAGTATACGCGGACACTTCAGCCCGGATCATCATTTCGCCTTCGAGGCTGCCGCTTGGTATTGGCACTTTGTCGACGTAGTGTGGCTGGGCCTCTTCATTTTTGTCTATTGGCTGTAACCAGCCTCTTCTTTTCACCAAAAAAGGCGCTACTTCCTCGGGTGGCGCCCTTTTATTTATCCGCCATGAAAAACGGATATGCTGTCAGGTCGATCATTGTCGAGTTGAGGGGGGTGAAAGTCTTATTTCTTTGGTAAATAAGCTGCCGATATCGACGCGATCGAAATGATAACGGCGGTTGCAGAATTCACAGCCTACGTCTACTGAATCCTCATGCTCCAAAATCGATTCGACCTCGCGATTCCCCAAAGTAAGCAGGACGGTTTCGATGCGCTCTCTTGAGCACCCGCAGCGGAACGAGATCGGTTCCGAATCGAAAAGCCGCACCGTTTCTTCATTAAAGAGTCGATACAACAACTCTTGACTGGGAAGATGCAGTAATTCTGCGTCGGTAACTGTGTCCGCCAAATACTCAATGCGCGCCCAATCATCGCGATCACGTTGTTTAGCGGGCAGCTCTTGGATAAGGAGTCCAGCGGCGCGCTGTTCATCGGCCGTCAGCCAAAGCCGGGTTGCCAGTTGTTCCGAGCGGGAAAAATAGGTTTGGATGGCTCCGGCCAAGTTTGCGCCCTCAAGGGCAACGATACCCTGATATGGCTCGGAATCCTCATTCCGGACCGTCAGCACCAAACGCCCCGGGCCATAGATTTCCGACAGCGTTTCTCCGGTAACGTCCCCATTCCAATGTGCGAGGCCCCGAATGGTTCGTAGGTGTGTTGCCTGAGCCACCAAGGTATGCAGCGGTCCACGCCCCTGAGCCTGAAGAATCAAGGAGCCCTTGAACTTAATGGTGGCGGACAGCATAAGCACGGCAGCGAGCGCTTGCCCCAGTTGACTCAGGACGGCCGGCGGATAAGGATGTCGCTCGAGCACGGCTTGCCAGCTTGCATCGAGCCGGACGAGCTCGCCCCGAATTCCGAGATCTTCAAACAAGAACCTTTGGAAACTGTCAAATTCACTCATCGTCTAATCAAAAAGTTTAAAAGGAACATAATTCTGCCTTTTACCAGGCAGAAAGCCTAAGTCTACAGAGTTCTGCTCGCGATATTCATGCAGCTCCTGATTGACCGACCAACGAGGAGTTAATTCCATGTTTACGAAAAAACTTTCGCTGCCCGATGGCGATTCCGCCCTTCCCGGACGAGCGGAAAAAATGCCAATTCCCGCATTGCACTTTGTGAGTGGGCATAGGATGGAGCCGCCATATCCGGAAGGCGCGGAAATCGCGGTCTTCGGTCTGGGCTGCTTTTGGGGTGCAGAGCGGAAATTCTGGCAGGCTCCCGGGGTTTATGTGACAGCGGTTGGCTATGCCGGAGGAGCGACGCCTAATCCCACATACGACGAAGTCTGTAGCGGGATGACGGGTCACGCCGAAGTCGTACGCGTGGTCTACGACCCCGATAAAATCCGTTACCAGGACTTGCTGAAAATGTTTTGGGAGTCTCACAATCCCACACAAGGCATGCGCCAGGGCAACGATATCGGCACGCAGTACCGTTCGGTCATTTTTACGTATACGCCACAACAGAAACATTTGGCCATTGCTTCGCGCGATGCTTATCAAGCTGTTCTGAACCATTACGGCTATGGACGAATTACCACCGAGATCCGAGACGCTCCGGAGTTTTTCTATGCAGAGCCTTATCACCAACAATATCTCGCCAAGAATCCGGGTGGATACTGCGGTTTAGGAGGTACTGGAATAAGTTGCTCCACTGAATTCGCTATAGGTTTACCTGCCGACGCCGATTGATCGCGCGTGACCCCTTTGGCTATTATCGGGCGTCCTTACAACGTTCAGAGTTTCCATGAAAAGAATTCTATTGATTGCTTTTTTCGCATCGGGCCTTTCAGCTTGCGCGACCTCTCCTCTAGGGCGTACCCAGTTCATGATAATGCCGGAGGATCAAATGGCGGTTATGGGGGCGCAAGCTTTCGTCAACATGAAACAAAAATTGCCCGTCGATCAAAATCCGCGAACGAATCAATATGTTGTCTGCGTAGCCGGATCGATAGTCAAGGAAGTAAGGGAAGGCGAGGGCGAATGGGAGATCACGGTGTTTCAGGACGATTCGCCCAACGCGTTTGCGCTACCCGGCGGCAAAATCGGCGTACATACCGGGATACTGCGGGTCGCTCGGAACCAGGATCAACTCGCGGCAGTCATCGCGCATGAAATCGCGCACGTGCTTTCACGACATTCGAATGAACGGGCTTCCCAGCAGGTGGCCGTGCAGCAAGGGCTGAATGTCATTCAAGCCATCACCAATCCGACCAGTCAGACGGGGCAGGTCATGATGGGAGTATTGGGGTTAGGCGCCGAGTACGGAGTTCTTATGCCGTATAGTCGTCTACAGGAAAGCGAGGCCGATTTGGTCGGATTAGAGCTGATGGCCCGAGCAGGATTTAATCCTCAGGAGAGCATCGATCTCTGGATCAATATGGAACAGGCGGGCGGCGGACAGCCTATCGAGTTTCTTTCGACCCATCCGTCCCATGCCACTCGCATGCAGGATCTCAAGCAAAACATGCCCAAAGCCATCGAAATATATCGGAGCGCACAGGCGACGGGAAAGAATCCGCGTTGCGGCCGTTGAGTGGCGTTAAATAGGACGACGTTCGTCAAAAAAGAAAGTGCAGGGATTACATCCCTGCACGTCAAGAGGAGGATTGTGAGCACTACACGTGCGTCTGGTCTCTGTTAGGAGCTGCTCCTAACAAGTGCAAATATTCTAGCAACGGCAACTTGTATACGAAATGTGACAAATTGTCGCGCAGATAAATGTTTTGAGCGATAAGAGGAAACAATATCGCTAAGAATAAAAAAAGCAGAAGAACCAGTCTTCTGCCTTATTGAGGAGGTTATAGCGCACAGCTACAGGTAGCGTCTGATCGTTGGCTCTCGCCATCGCGCCGGTTTCTTAAACGCAAGAAACCATGGTTTTATGCTAGCAGCCAATTGTTGAATCAAAAATGTGACAAATTGTCGCATATGTCCAACAAATTCCGCCATTTACAATCCCCTCCATGAACTCGAATCCACTTATGAATATTCCTACTCCGGCGGATACGGAAACCGATGCCCGCCAGAACCTCCGTTGGCTGTTTGTTCTACGCAATCTCATGATTGCGGGTGAAGCCCTTATCGTGCTGATCAGCGTCTATGGATTGGAGATACCGCTTCGCGAAGTGCCTCTCTGGGGAATCATGACGATGCTCGGCGGTTTCAACTGGTGGACGTGGCTGAGACTCAGCAATCCCCGTCCGGTTGCCGAAATGGAATTATTCGCGCAGCTTTCATTCGACGTTCTGGCCATTACCCTGATTCTTTATTTCACCGGCGGGGCGACCAACCCCATGGCCTGGTTTTTCCTGCTTCCGCTGATTATCGCGGCTACCGTGCTGCCGCAGTTTTACACTTGGTACATGGTGATATTCACTTCAGGGTGCTACACGGTACTCATCGGATTCTACGAGCCGCTTCCCGACATCCAAGCCATGACCTTGCATGGCGATGCCCCACCCGCCGTTCAAGCGTTAATGGAAGACCACGACATTGAATTGCACGCATTCGGTATGTGGTTCGGTTTTGTATTCAGTGCCGTACTCGTAGCTTATTTTGTCGTGGAGATGGCCAAGACGCTCCGAGAGCGCGAGCGCCGGTTGGCCGAGGCTCGTGAACAGACTCTGCGCAACGAGCGGGTCGTGGCTCTAGGGACACTGGCGGCCGGCGCTGCCCACGAAATGGGTACTCCGCTAGGGACCATGGCAATTCTCATTCATGAGATAGAGAGCGAGTGCGAGGGCGCCAAACAGGACGATTTATTGGAAAAAATGAAGATTTTGCGGGAGCAGGTGGTTCGTTGCAAGAAAGCTCTTTCGGTTATGTCGGCGTCAGCCGGCGCGATTCGAGCCGAATCGGGACACGTGATGCCGTTGACGAACTACCTGGAGGAGACGGTGGATAGCTGGCGGAAACAGCGTCTAAATGCCGAGTTGGACTGCGAAAAGATCGGACCCTTACCCCCGCCGTGCATTCTAGCCGAGGACACCCTAACCCATGCGCTGATTAATATTCTGAACAATGCCGCCGATGTTTCACCGCGCGGGATAAAGCTGCGTGCCCGCTGGAGCTTTGAGCGTGCGACTCTGGAGATTCTGGATCAAGGGCCCGGTATCGCCCCCACGCTATCGCAGCGTCTCGGAAAGGCGCCCATCACGACCAAAGAACACGGTTTAGGAGTGGGCCTGTTTTTGGCATTTGCCACTATCGAACGATTAGGTGGTCGAATAGAGATGTTGCCTCGTGCCGAAGGCGGTACCTGTACCCGCATCGAACTACCATTACTGCGTCCGGATCAAGGTCTATGAACAGCACAAAATCCTCATCCGATACCCCTCGTCCCAGTTTGTTATTGGTCGACGACGATCCCACGTTTTGCGGCGTCTTGAAGCAAGCCCTCGAGAAGCGCGGATTCGAAGTACATGCCGCTCAAGATCTCGAGACCGGCACTGCGTTGGCGGAACAAATGGAACCCGAGTACGCGGTGATCGACTTACGCATCGGGCACGATTCCGGGCTGGTTTTGGTTAAACGGCTCCACAATCTCGATGCCAATACCCGTATCGTCGTCTTGACCGGGTACGCCAGCATCGCCACAGCCGTCGAAGCCATCAAGTTGGGCGCGATCCAATATCTGACCAAACCCGCCGATGCCGACGAGATCGTCGCGGCGCTCCACAAGGATCAGGGCGATGTATCGGTCGAAATCAAGGAAAAACCGCTCTCCGTCCGGCGCCTGGAATGGGAGCACTTGCAAAAAGTTTTGGTCGAGCACGGCGGTAACATCTCCGCCGCTGCGCGGGCGCTAGGCATGCACCGCCGTACGTTGCAGCGGAAGTTGGATAAGCGGCCGGTGAGGGAGTAGAGGTTCCATTCCGCGTATCTATCAATTTCCTCGCAACCAACAATGTCGAGGATAAGTCGAGGGGCGCAGAGTGTTTGCCAAACCAATCTTCAGAGATATTAAGATTGTTCGAAAAGCCACTCGAGCAGAAATAATGATCTTCGGGTGACGTTATGAGTCACTTTTTGACCTTGGGTGTGCCTATTCAAGGACTCACTTCTGTCTTTGAAATCGGAAATACCGCATTCAATCGGTATCAGGGGCGCTGGCATGGCCTGTGCACTATGTTGGCCGAGAGCTGATAAAGCTTCTTTTCCAACCCGTCCCCTAACTCAATGGAGTTCGTCATGAATGCGAATTTGAATATGAGACAGCAAGGTGGTTTTACTTTGATCGAGTTGATGATCGTCGTGGCGATCATCGGCATTTTGGCAGCAATAGCAATTCCCGCGTATAACGATTACACCAAGAAAGCCCATTTTTCAGAAGTGCTTTCAATTGGTGATTCCTATAAGACTGCTGTATCAGTGTGCTATCAAGAGACGCAAGATTTAACTCAATGCGATGCGGGTGCTAACGGTGTACCGGCCGCGGCAGCAGCAACAACGAACCTAGCGGCAGGTATGACGGTTGTGGATGGCGTTATTAACATGACCGGTACCGCAATCGCTGGTGGCTACACTTCACAATTTACCCCAGCCTTAAATGCTCAAGGTAGCGCATTAACTTGGACTCAAGGGGGAACCTGTCTGGCTGCAAACGCCTGTAAGAACTGATAACTAAGCTAGCTCGTAGGGCTAGCCAGATAGGGTGGGCATGTGTTCATGCCCACCGCATACTAAAAACCGCCCGCCAGGCCAAACCAACGGGCGGTTTTCTGTGGGCGGGATTTTATCGCATTTCCACGGGCGCTGTAGACCCCGCTTTAGGTAAGTGGTCAGGCTTTCGTTATTTTGCCGAATATTGGACCAGCCCGCGTAGTATAGGAAGCCTTGTTTATGCGGCGCAATACGGGAGAGTATCCTATTGCGCCCCACATGTTCTGGAACACTGTTAAGAAGGTGTTGCCGGACTTTATCGGGAAGGTCAAAGATATCCAGCGCGAACTGTAACAGTCCGAGTTAGGCGCTTTAACGTTCACGCAAGAGGAATCACTCATTAACCAGCTTCTGGTCCATAGTTCTACGCTGCTCTGTCGATAATCAGTATTCTTAAAAAATTCCAAACATTTAGTTCAAAGAGAGCGTGTGAGCTTTCACGATCTGATGAGCAACATGATCATCATGCCCAAAGTCGTAGGCATGTACTTCGCGATTCCGAACGTCATACCTACGGCGATTATCTATCCTGGTCGGAAGATGTCCGCTACGAGCTGATCGACGGTAGGGCCTATCTTATGGCGCCCGCCCCGAATCTAGAGTATCAGGACGTGGCCGGGGAGATTTACCGGCAATTGAGCAATGCCCTGGAAGACAAGCCTTGTCGTGCCTTCATTGCTCCGGTGGATGTCCGTTTGCCCAAGGCTGACGAATCGGATGAATTTATCGATACCGTGGTTCAGCCGGACGTTCTAGTGGTGTGCGATGAGTCCAAGCTAGACCGGCGCGGAGTGCGCAACGCACCGGATTTCGTGATAGAGGTGTTGTGCCCTTCAACCGCCAACCACGATCACGTGCTGAAACGGCGCGTGTAAGAGCACGCTGGCGTGCAGGAATATTGGCAGGTGCATCCTTCGGACCGCAAGGTGACCATTTATCGGCTGATCGATGGCGAATACGGTAAGCCGGACGTTCAGGAACTTTCGGGCGAAACAAGCGTCGGCGTGTTGCCGCGGGTCGCGGTGGCTTGGGATGACCTGGTTCGCCGCTTGCCGCAGCCGGAGTTTTGATAATAAAAAACCCCGGATGCGCTCCGTGCACCCAGGGTTATCGCCTGCTTGGTTGGCTATCAAGTCACTTCCCGGTGGTTATCCTGCAAGAGATTCAGCAGTCCTTACATCCATGTCGGCGACCGGGTGAGTGTGGCAGAAAATCCGCTTCGAACTAAGTCAGAAAAAGCTGAAAATAGTGTAAGCATTTACTTACATGAGGAACGAGGCGTCCTTTATCGTGAATCGGGCTTAGCAAGACCGGCTGGTCGTTATATCATTTAAGGCGGATTCATTCAGAAGATCTTCTATCACTCATGATTAGCCGTACCGCCGACGTAGATCGCAATACACTGGAAACCCAGGTGCGGGTTTGCCTTAACCTGGATGGAGTCGGCACGGGCGTCTTTGAAACCGGCGTTCCTTTCCTCGACCATATGTTGGATCAGGTGGCGCGGCACGGATTGATCGACCTCGAGGTGCGCGCGAAAGGCGATCTGCACATCGATGCCCATCATACGGTGGAGGATATCGGCATTACGCTGGGCCAGGCGGTGGAAAAGGCCGTGGGCAGCAAGAAGGGAATTCGGCGTTACGGTCATGCCTATATTCCTTTGGACGAAGCCTTGTCGCGCGTCGTGATTGATTTTTCCGGACGTCCCGGTTTATCTTACGATGTAACGTTTCCGCGTGCCCGCATCGGCGAATTCGATGTCGATTTGCTTCTCGAGTTTTTTCGGGGCTTCGTCAATCACGCCAAAGTTACCTTACATATCGATAATCTTAAGGGACAGAATGCCCACCATATCGCCGAAACCATTTTCAAGGCTTTTGGCCGAGCCATGAGAATGGCCTTGGAACCGGATACCAGGATGCAGGATGTTGTCCCGTCGACTAAGGGAATGATTTAAGACATTTATACGGAACTCTCACCCAACCGTCTTTACCCATGTCTTCCGTTGCAGTCATCGATTATGGAATGGGAAATCTCCATTCCATAGCTAAGGCGCTTCAGCACGCCCACTCCGAAACTACTGTTACCGTCACGAATAATCCGAAAACAATTCTCGATGCCGACCGGGTCGTGTTCCCGGGGGTCGGGGCAATCCGCGACTGCATGAATGCATTGGCCGATCGAGATCTCGTAACCGTCCTCAATCGCGTGGCGACCTCGAAACCACTGCTGGGCGTCTGCCTAGGAATGCAGGCTTTGCTCGAGGAAAGCGAGGAAAACGGCGGGACAGCCTGCTTGGGGTTGATCTCCGGCCAGGTCGTGCGCTTTGCCAATGGGATGACGGATGGCGCCGGCCAGCCCTTGAAAATTCCGCATATGGGATGGAACCGGGTTAACCAGAAGGCCGATCACCCGTTATGGCGAAACATCGCCCCTGGCAGTTGGTTTTATTTCGTCCACAGCTATTTTGCTCGACCGGCCAATTCCGACAACGTTGCGGCGACCACCGATTATCCGGAACCCTTTGCGTCGGCACTGGTGCGCGAAAATATTTTTGCCGTTCAGTTTCATCCTGAAAAGAGCCAGGAAGCCGGATTGCGATTGCTGGCTAATTTTCTAAACTGGGACCCGGGGCGATAAGGCACCGATCATTCACTCTATCCGTTGTTGAGGATTTTTCTATGCTTTTGATACCTGCTATCGATCTGAAAGATGGCAAGTGTGTCCGTTTGCGGCAAGGCCGCATGGAAGACGATACGGTTTTTTCCGATGACCCGGTGGCGATGGCGGGGAAATGGGTCTCGGAAGGGGCGAAACGTCTGCATTTGGTGGATTTAGACGGTGCGTTCGCCGGGATTCCGCGCAATGCGGAGGTGATCCATGCCATCCGCGAAGCCTATCCGGATGTGCAAATCCAGGTGGGCGGAGGGATCCGGGATGAAGAGACAATTCAGGGATACCTGAACGCCGGTGTCGATTACGTCATCATCGGTACCAAGGCCGTTAGCGCACCTCACTTCGTACGCGAGGTCGCAGCGGAGTTTCCGAACCACATTATCGTCGGTTTGGACGCGAAGGACGGCAAAGTTGCCATAGACGGTTGGTCGAAGCTGTCGCATCATGATGTGATCGATTTGGCGCAAAAATTCGAGGACGACGGTGTTGAGGCCATCATTTACACCGACATCAGCCGGGACGGGATGATGGAAGGCGTCAATGTCGAGGCGACCGCCAGGCTGGCGCGCTCCATACGCATTCCGGTGATCGCTTCCGGCGGCATCCGGAGTATTCAGGATATTCACGCCTTGGGTAGCGTAGTCGGCGACGGCGTGATGGGCGCCATTACCGGCCGCGCCATTTATGAGGGTACCCTTAACTTCGCCGAAGCCCGTAAAGTGGCGGAAGAATACTGATCCATGCTTGCCAAGCGTATTATTCCCTGCCTCGACGTAGACAACGGACGCGTAGTTAAGGGCGTTCGCTTCGTCGATATCAAAGATGCGGGAGATCCCGTTGAGATCGCCAGGCGTTATGATCGGGAAGGAGCGGACGAACTGACCTTTCTCGATATCACCGCTAGCTCGGACAATCGCGACACCATGGTGCACGTGGTGGAGCAAGTCGCGGGTGAAGTGTTCATTCCGCTTACGGTGGGCGGCGGCATCCGTACGCTGGATGATATCCGCCGCATGCTGAATGCCGGCGCCGATAAGGTCAGTATCAATACCGCCGCGGTCGCCCGGCCCGAATTCGTGCGCGAAGCGGCGGAGCGTTTCGGCTCGCAATGTATCGTTGTCGCTCTCGATGCCAAGCAGGTGTCCGAAGACCCCATGCGATGGGAGATTTTCACCCATGGCGGACGCAAGCCGACCGGTCTCGATGCCATCGAATGGGCGCGCCGGATGGTGGCATACGGCGCCGGCGAAATCCTTTTGACCAGCATGGACCGGGACGGCACCAAACAGGGTTTTGATCTGGAACTGACTCGGGCGATCAGCGAAGCCGTATCGGTACCGGTGATCGCTTCCGGTGGTGTCGGCAATTTGCAGCACCTGGCCGACGGCATTTTGCAGGGCAAAGCCGATGCGGTGCTGGCAGCCAGCATATTCCATTTCGCCGAATACACCATTCGTCAAGCCAAGGAGCACTTGGCCGCTCGAGGCATCAAGGTGCGGCTGTGACGGCGCCGGCATGGCTCGACGAAATCCGCTGGACGTCCGACGGGCTCGTTCCCGTCATTACTCAGGAAGCGGCCACGGGGCAGGTTCTCATGTTCGCCTGGATGAACCGGGAGGCCTTGCGGCTTACTGCAGAAGAAGGCTATGCGGTCTACTGGTCGCGCTCGCGAAACCGGCTTTGGCGGAAGGGCGAGGAATCCGGGCATCGGCAGAAAGTTCTGGAAATTCGCTTGGATTGCGACGAGGACGTGATTTTGCTCGCTGTCGAACAGGCCGGCGGAATCGCCTGCCACACCGGTCGCCATCACTGCTTTTTTCGGGTCCTGCGGAATGGTTCCTGGGAAGCGGTAGAACCGGTCCTAAAATCTCCGGAAACGATGTACAAGCGCTGATATGGACGTGTTGAAAGAGTTGGCCAGGGTGCTCGAGGAACGGAAGTCTCAAGATCCGCAAAAATCCTACGTGGCGAGTCTTTATGCCAAGGGCCTCGACGCTATCTTGAAGAAAATCGGCGAAGAGGCCACCGAAACCGTAATGGCCGCCAAGGATGGAAATCCCGACAAAATCGTCTACGAAGTGGCGGACTTGTGGTTTCACAGCCTGGTGTTGCTCGCTCACCAGGGGTTGAGCCCGGATCAGGTGTTAGTCGAATTGCAGAGACGATTCGGTCTCTCGGGATTAGAAGAAAAAGCGAGTCGCAACGAAAAGACCGGTTAAGCCAGCGATTTTTCAGCTGTTCTTGGCCCAAGGGCTAAAGTCCAGCGTAGGTTTCACTGGGCGTTTAGAAAATGGAGCCAAAACGCAGATGCAGTGCCCAAGTTGTTGAGCTGCCCGCGATCAGAAAACCCAGCACTGCAAGCCAGGCGTTACGACGATATCGTTCGGTCAATTTTTCCTGTGGGATGACTGATAGCAGATAAGGACGGCCATAATCGGGTTTTTTTATCAGATGGAACTCGGTTTGCTTCGTTCTTTCGCGCCAGGACACGATGACTTCACGCTCGGCGTGCTGCCGAACCGTTTCCCACTCCTCTGCATCGATCTCACCGTCGCCATTCGTATCGAATCGTCGGATAAGCTCGGGACGATTTCTCTTCCAAAGGTTTAACAGATCACCCACCTCGGTACGGAGGTTAACGCTGTCGGTACCGCCGAGAGACACGAACTGTCCGATTGCATAAAGCGGATCGTTTGCCTGAATACGGTATTCCGTATAGCGATATGGTCCGGACGAGAATAAAGAAGCCCAGAAGCCGGTTTGCTGCGGAGCAGATCCGGGGCGCAGCAGATGACCGCGCCATCTGAGTCGAATGGAAGGCGTGACGTCTGCGCCATCCGGATCGACGATGCATCGCCCGGTCTCGTCTTCCAGGTGAAAAATGGCTTCGCTCACGCCACGCTCGACCGTTCGCCATCGGGTTGTACTGCGGCCGTCTTCATAATCGGTCTCTCGCTGTTCGACTTTATAGCTGTACCAAACGCAACGGGCACCGCTCAGGGGGGCGTGGATCGGCTCGCCGTCCATCAGCTGGGCCCGGCCTTCGAGTTCGACATAGCCCTGAGCGGCCGAGCGGACCTTGGCAGTGGGGGTGTCCGCAATCAGGCGTGCGCGATGCAGCCAGCGGAATGCGAGATGGAAGGCGGTTGCTCCGGTTAAGGCGGCTATCCCTATGGCCAGCCAGAAATGCTGCGGAGAGGATTGCAGGATGAGGTCGCGAAACAGCATGGCTTTTGCTTCAGCCGAAAAGCGCCTTCAGATCCACGTCGCGCTTCTCTTCCTCCGAGAATTCCAGCAGCTCGAATGGCTTGAAGCCGAATAGCCGGGCAATGATGACATCTGGAAACTCTTCCAGGCGGACATTGTTGTTATTGACGCTCTCGTTATAGAACTCGCGGCGGTCGGCGATAGCGTTTTCAAGTCCGGTTATTCGGGATTCCAGAGTCCGGAAGGATTCGTCCGCCTTCAGGTCGGGATAGCTTTCCGCGACTGCGAAGAGCTGCATCAAAACTTGCCGCAACTGGCTTTCCGCAGCGCCTAGGGCGTGCAGGTTCGAGGACTCCCGGGCAGCAGAGATCCCTGCGCGGGCCTGCATGATTCTTTCCAGTGTCTCCCGCTCATGCTGCATGTACTGCTTGCAAGTTTCGACGAGTTTCGGCAATTCGTCATGGCGCTGTTTAAGCAGCACGTCGATGTTGGACCATGCTTTTGCGGTATCATGCTTTAAACTGACCAGCCGGTTGTAAATCAAGATGGCATACACGATCACGAATAGGATCGTGCCGATAAGAATGAAACCGCCTACGCTCATAACTTCTCCTCTTGTTCTTGACGTTGAGTCAGGGTTGGGTTGAGAGAAGTATAGACGTCGAGTCCGGCGAATCGTTTGATCAATGGGAGTGTCATAAGGTGACGATTCAGATTTATAGCGGCATCGAGCCGAAATTGGGAGCGGGAGTCTATATTGCCGATAGCGCGCTGGTGATCGGTGACGTGACGTTGGGGAGCGACGTTTCGATTTGGCCGATGACGGTCGCGAGAGGCGACGTGCATCGCATTGAAATCGGCGACGAAACTAATATTCAGGATGGCTGCGTGCTGCACGTCACCCAGAGAAGCCGGTACAACGAGGATGGAAATGCCTTGATCGTGGGGCGTGGTGTCACTGTGGGCCATCGGGCCGTGCTGCACGGTTGCACTATTGGCGATCTATGTCTGATCGGCATCGGCGCTGTGGTGATGGACGGCGCCATCGTGGAGGATCGCGTGATGATTGGCGCGGGCGCCTTGGTGCCGCCCGGCAAGCATTTGGAAAGCGGTTTTCTTTATGTGGGATCGCCGGCGAAACAGGCTCGCCCGCTCAAGGAGGCGGAATTGGAATATCTAAGTTTCTCTAAGGACGGTTACGTGCGTTTGAAGAATCAATATCTGAGTGATGCCAGATTACTAGGCGCTTAGTGCTAGCGACCACGCTCCCGATTCAGAACATCGATTACGGGACGGGTTGCCGGCCGTATTCCCCGCCAAATAAAAAATGCCTCGGCCGCTTGTTCGACCAACATGCCAATGCCGTCAACACTGAGATCGGCTCCGGCTTTTTGTCCCCATTGGACAAACGGCGTGGGTTCCATGCCATAGGCGAGGTCGTAGCAGCATCCTCCGGGTTGGAGAATATTCTTTGGCAGATCCGGAAGCTCACCGGTCAGACTGGCGGCCGTGGCGTTCAGAATGATATCGAAGGGTTCCGTGCCCAAGTCTAAAAACCCGCATCCGTTGATTGGACCGAGATCGCCAAATTCCTCGGCAAGCCGGGCGGCTTTCTCGGGCGTGCGGTTGGCGATCACCAGGCGAGACAGACCTTGCTCCAACAGCGGTCCGATAATGCCGCGGCTTGCACCGCCCGCGCCCAACAAAAGGACTCGGCGGTCTTCCAAAGGGAGTTCGAGATTGATGATAAGGTCTCGTATCAAGCCGACGCCATCGGTGTTGTCCCCATAAATCGTTCCATCCGGACGTAAGGCCAAGGTATTGACGGCTTTGCTGCGTTCCGCGCGCTCGCTTCTGTGGTCGGCGATTTGCCAAGCGCGTTCCTTGAGAGGGACGGTGCAATTCAGGCCTTTTCCACCCTGGGCAAAAAAATCCCGCACGCAAGTTTCGAATGTTTCCGGCGGAACGTCTTGCGCGGTATAGGTCAGCCGCTCTCCGGTCTGTTCCGCGAAAAGCGCGTGAATACGAGGCGATTTGCTGTGGCTTATGGGGTGGCCGAAGACGGCATAACGATCTGCAGGCGACATGAGTATAAAATGTGAGGATGGCGAGGTTGACTTCAGTCTTCGCGGGTTTCAGATGCGTTGCCTTAAGGTCTCTTCGCGGAGCCATTCGGCGACGGTCGCGGCGTAATAGGTCAGGATGGCGTCCGATCCCGCACGCTTGAGCGCCAGCAGTGATTCGAGCACGGTCTTCCGCTCGTCAAGCCAGCCGTTTTGTGCCGCGGCTTTCAGCATGGCGTATTCCCCGCTGACTTGATAGGCGAACGTCGGAACGCCGAAGCGATCCTTGACCCGACGGATGATGTCCAAATAGGGCAGTCCCGGTTTGATCATGATCATGTCGGCGCCTTCCGTCAAATCGAGCTCGACCTCCCGCAAAGCCTCGTCCGAATTGGCCGGATCCATCTGGTAAGTATATTTGTCTCCGCTCCCCAAATTAGCCGCCGAGCCCACGGCATCCCGGAATGGGCCGTAGAAAGCGGAAGCGTACTTGGCGGAATAAGCGAGAATCCGTGTGTGAACGAAACCGTTTTCTTCCAATGCGCCGCGGATTGCGCCTATCCGTCCATCCATCATGTCCGAAGGCGCCACGATATCCGCCCCGGCTTCCGCATGAGACAACGCTTGTTTGACGAGTACGTCGATGGTCTCATCGTTGACCACGTATCCGTTAGGGTCTACAAGCCCGTCTTGACCGTGCGTCGTGAATGGGTCAAGAGCGACATCGGTGATGACACCCAGTTCCGGCAGTTGTCGCTTCAATAAGCGTACCGCTCGTTGCACCAAACCTTCCGGATTATGAGCCTCACGTGCATCATCCGTTTTTTTATCGGGCGATGTTACGGGAAAAAGGGCGATGGCGGGAATGCCAAGCCGGAAAGCCTTCTCGCTCTCGCGCAACAGCAGATCGATACTCAGTCGCTCGACGCCCGGCATGGAGGCGACCCGCTCCCGGCGATTTTCACCTTCCAAAATGAAAAGAGGGTAAATCAAATCATTTGTGGAAAGCTGTGTTTCCCGCATCAGGCGCCGGCTGAATTCATTTCGTCTCATTCGGCGCAAGCGAATATTGGGGTAAGAGATGCTATTATTTAACGACATGGTGGCCGGTTTATTGTGTGGGACACAGCGGAACTCGGTAGTTTAGTGCATGCCGCCGAGTTATGATAAGAATATTAAAAAGTCAGCAGGAGTTTTTAAATGAAATTTACCAAATCTTCCTTCGGCCTGGCGAGTTGGGCCGTTGCATTGTCGTTGCTGTTAAGCTTTTGGGGGGCGACAGCGTGGGCAGAGGAAGGGTTGCTCCCTCCGCAACAGGTTATCCAGCATAGTGCCGACGAGCTGCAAACCACTCTGCAAAAATCGGAGTACAAGGGCGATTTCAAGAAAGCCACTCAGTTTGTTGACGGTATTATCGAGCCACACGTAGATTTCGATCGTGTATCGATGTTGATTTTGGGTAAGTATTGGAAGACTGCGACCCCTCAGCAAAAGGAGCGTTTTAAAAAGGAATTCCGGATGCTTCTCGTACGCACCTATACCACTGCTTTTACGGAGTACGCCAATTGGAAAATCCGTTATCTGCCGCTGCAGATGAAGCCAGAGGATAAAAAGGTGATGGTTCGTACCGAGATCCTCCAGGACGGCGCTCAACCCGTGGCAGTGAACTATCGAATGGTGTTTACCCAGAACGACTGGAAAGTGTACGACGTATTGATCGAGGGTATCAGCTTGCTCCAGAACTATCGAGCCAGCTTTACCGATGAGGTTGCCCGCACCGGTTCCCTCGATCAATTGATTTCACACCTTGCCGAGCGCAACGCTACCGCCATGAAAGAACCGATCGGGACTGCCGGCGGCGATAAAAGAGGCTCATAGCCACTCTCTGGGTTTCAGATAGTTCTTGTACAGATTATCTTCGGCGCTACCTTCCTGCGGCTTCCAGTTATAGCGCCAATGCGCAACGGGGGGCAGAGACATCAGAATGGATTCTGTTCTGCCGCCCGATTGCAGCCCGAACAAAGTTCCTCGGTCATAAACCAGATTGAATTCAACGTATCGCCCGCGCCGATAGAGTTGGAAGTCGCGTTCCCCTTCCCCGTAGGGTATGTCTTTACGTTTCTGGACGATAGGCACATAAGCCTTGATGTAGTGGTCCCCGACGCTGCGCAGGAAATCAAAGCAGCGACCAAACCCCCACTCATTGAGATCGTCGAAAAATAGTCCTCCGATGCCGCGGGTTTCGTTGCGGTGTTTGAGGAAAAAGTATTCGTCGCACCAGCGTTTAAACCTGGGATAAACGTCTTCCCCAAAAGGAAGACAGGCGTCCCGGGCTACGGTGTGCCAATAAATCGCATCTTCTTCGAACGGATAATAGGGCGTGAGATCGAAGCCGCCACCAAACCACCATACCGGTGCTTCGTTTTCCTTCTCCGCGAGAAAAAAACGGACATTGGCATGGGAGGTCGGCACATATGGATTTCGGGGGTGAATCACCAGCGATACGCCTACGGCCTGAAATGTCCGGCCGGCGAGTTCGGGCCTATGAGCCGTAGCGGAGGGTGGCAGGTTCTGGCCGAAAACGTGGGAGAAATTGACGCCGCCTTGTTCGAAGGTCCGTCCTCCGCTCAATACGCGCGTTCTTCCACCGCCACCGCCGTTGTTGTATTGCCAAAGGTCTTCTAGGAACTGCGCCTCCGGTTCCTCATTTTCCAGAGCAAGACAGATTCTGTCTTGGAGGTCTTGAAGATAAGCTTTAACTTGTAAGATATCAGGTGTATTCATTCGGCGATCTTCCCGTAAAAGTCGATTGTGGATGGGAATCCCCGGGATGCTGTTTCGAGCTCGTATTACGCGCTTTCTTCTCGTGTGAGCAGACTACGAGATTGTAGCACGGTGTAATAGGGATGTTGCTGTCCCGAAGATGCCTCGGTTTCTCGGCAAATAGCGAGGAACGAAGTACGAGACGGTCCGCGAGATTAGAAGTAACTCATTGAATGAAAATGTCTGATTGCAATTTGAGTTTGAAGGCTTATTCGGATCTGTTTTCGAAATCTCCTCGGCCACAATTACGTACTTGGCTGGAGCGATTGCCGGCTCAGTTAAACTCGGCTTTCGGCTCCGAGCGGCATGGCGACTGGCCGGTTTGGCGGGCTACGCTTGATTGCCTGCCTGAAGTCAAGGCGTCTGAAGTCGATTTGAATGCCGATAACATCCTCATTGGTGGAAGATGCAGCGAGGGAGAGCGCGCTCAGATCGAGAATCTGCTGCGCCGGCTTCATCCTTGGCGGAAGGGGCCGTACATCATTCATGGCATTCATATCGATACCGAATGGCGCTCCGATCTTAAATGGCGCAGGCTGAAAGATCATATTCAGCCGCTCGATGGCCGAACGGTGTTGGACGTTGGCTGCGGGAACGGCTATCACGCGTGGCGGATGGTCGGCTGCGGGGCCGCAGTGGTGATCGGGATCGATCCGACGCTTTTGAGCGTCGCGCAGTTTCTGGCTGTCAAGCATTTTGCCGGCGATTTTCCGGTCCATGTGCTTCCCTTGGGTATAGAGGATGTTCCTCAGAATCTCCGTGCCTTCGACACGGTTTTCTCGATGGGGGTGCTGTACCATCGCCGTTCGCCGTTCGATCATCTCGTGGAACTCAAGGGCTGTCTCAGGTCCGGTGGCGAGTTGGTGTTGGAGACTTTGGTCATCGAGGGCGGGCCAGGGCAGGTTTTGGTGCCTGAAGATCGCTATGCACAGATGCGTAATGTGTGGTTCATTCCGTCCTGCGGCACCTTATTGTCGTGGCTGAAGCGGTGCGGTTACCGGAATGGCCGGGTCGTCGATGTTACGAAAACTACGGCCGACGAGCAGCGCTCCACGGACTGGATGCGTTTTCAGTCTCTGCCTGATTTCCTAGATCCGGTTAATCCGGCATTGACCGTCGAGGGGCTGCCCGCGCCGGTTCGGGCGGTATTCCTTGCGGAGAGTCCTTAGGATCGGAAACCTCCGCTGGGGTAAAATGGTCCCACTATCCTTCGTTTCTCCCTCACATATTTCTTCATGAAAACACCTCGTATCGGTTTTGTCAGCCTTGGCTGCCCCAAGGCGCTGGTAGATAGCGAGCGCATTCTGACCAAGCTGCGCGCCGAAGGCTACGCTCTCGTTCCGACATATAAAGACGCCGACCTCGTTGTCGTGAATACCTGCGGATTCATCGATGCCGCGGTTGAAGAATCGCTGGATGCCATAGGCGAGGCTTTGAAAGAAAACGGTAAGGTCGTCGTTACCGGTTGTTTGGGCGTTCGCGAGAGTGAAATTCGCGCCCGCCACCCTCAAGTACTGAAGATTACCGGTGCTCATGCCTATGAGGAGGTTGTCGAGGCAGTGCATGAGCATTTGCCGCCGCTTCACGATCCTTTTGTCGATCTCGTGCCGCCAGAGGGCGTCAAGTTGACGCCGCGCCATTACGCTTACCTGAAGATTTCAGAAGGCTGCAGTCATCGCTGTACGTTCTGCATCATTCCAAGCCTCCGCGGCGACTTGGTCAGCCGTCCGATCGGCGAAGTGATGGCCGAGGCGGAGCGTCTGGTTTCGGCGGGAGTGAAAGAGTTGCTCGTTGTTTCGCAAGACACCAGTGCTTACGGCGTGGATATGAAGTACCGGACCAGCTTTTGGGGTGGTCGTCCGCTGAAAACTCGCTTCTATGATTTAGCCAAGGCATTGGGTGAGCTCGGGGTTTGGGTGCGCATGCACTATGTCTATCCTTATCCTCATGTGGACGACGTCATCCCGCTCATGGCGGAGGGGAAAATCCTGCCTTATCTGGACATTCCGTTCCAGCATGCCAGCTCTCGAATTCTGAAGCTGATGAAGCGTCCCGCGGCTGCGGAGAATATCTTGGCTCGAGTGGCCGAGTGGCGGAACATCTGCCCGGATATCACTCTTCGCAGTACATTTATCGTCGGTTTTCCGGGAGAGACCGAGGCGGATTTCGAACAGTTGCTGGAGTTTCTGCAGGAAGCTCAGCTCGATCGGGTTGGTTGTTTCACGTATTCGCCGGTTAAGGGGGCGATTGCGAATGAATTGTCCAATCCGGTGCCGGAAGCCGTAAAAGAAGAGCGTCTCGCGCGGTTTATGGAGGTTCAGGCTCAGATCAGCGCTGCTCGGCTGCAGTCCAAGATTGGACGCAGGGAGGCCGTTTTAGTCGATGAAGTCGTGGACGAGGGGGCAGTCGCTCGCAGTCGCGCCGATGCGCCGGAAATTGATGGTCAGGTATTTATCGATGGAGCGACCCATCTAAAGGTCGGCGATAGGGTCGAGGTGGTTTTTGAAGATGCCGACGACCACGATTTATGGGCGCACTTGGCAAATCAATAGAGCGTCAAGGCGGCTATCCAAAAAAGATGGCCGCCTTGGTCGTTCAATACAGTCGGAGGGTGGGGAGAAAACCGTCGCGAGTGGTCTGAGTCCGCTCAACCGTGGTGATGGCCGCCTGGACCATGTACATGGCCGTGATCCAATTCGTCGGGTGTGGCATCACGGATTTCCGTGATTTCGACTTCAAAGTTCAAGGTAAGGCCGGCCATCGGATGGTTGCCGTCCAGAACCACCTCGTCGTCATCTACGCCGATTACCGTAAGTAGCTGAACGCCTTCCGGCGACTGTGCATGGAATTGCATGCCTGGCAATATCTCTTGTCCCTCTTCAAAAGCCGTTCTCGGTACAGACTGGACGAGATCGTCGTCTCGCAGGCCATAGGCCGCTTCCGGAGGAACGGTGACCTTGAGCTTGTCGCCCACGACCCGCCCGGTAAGTGCGTTCTCCAGTCCGGGAATGATATTGCCCATCCCATGAATATAGGCTAGCGGACTTTGATCTCGTGAGCTGTCGAGGATTTCGCCATCGTCACTCGTGAGGGTGTAGTGGATATGGACTACTTTGCGAGGTGAAATTTGCATGAGATACCCTTGCGGTCGGGGTGATAGATTCATCCATCATAACGGCTTTTCACCGCGATAGACAGCGTTACGTCAAGCGACGAAGTGATAGGGCTGTTTTCGAAGACTCCTGGCGGTCTTCGTTCGTTCTTTTCGTTCTTTATAGATGAGGTACAGAAAAATCCCCATCAGGGCGGCTAAGAGCCCGCATTTTAGTCGCAACAGAAACTCCAGTTTCGCGATCCAGTGCGGATGAGAGAGGATGAACGCATTCATATGACTGAACCAGTTCTCGAACATAGGTACGACTCCTCGAAATATCCGGTGCGAGTGAACTTTTTCTTAGAGTTGATGTTACTTATTTATATCCGTAATGATTCAACGGGCTGGTGTCGATTGTTGGAATCTCATCTTTATTTTTGCCATGTTAAGGCAGATCGAGGCTGTGGTACGTTGAGTGCACCCGCCGGCTAAGGTAACATTCCGCCTTCTTTAAGGTCTAATAAACGAAATACTCCTCTGCCAATCTTCAACTTCGTCAAAAAGCTGTTCAAATTGCCGCAGCCCAAGCCGGAAGCAGCGGTGAGCGTTAGGGTTTATCCGCGGTCCGAACACATGATTTCCCGTTCGATGATCAGCGATAACGCACTAAAGGTGCTATATCGCTTAAAAAAGTCCGGGCATCAGGCTTATTTGGTCGGCGGCTGCGTGCGCGACTTGCTTTTGGGGCGTGAGCCGAAAGATTTCGATGTGGTGACCAGCGCGCACCCTGAAGAGATTAGAACGATCTTCCGCAACTGCCGTTTGATTGGCCGGCGGTTTCGTCTCGCCCATGTGCATTTCGGCGAGGAAATTATCGAAGTGGCAACCTTTCGCGGGTTGGCAGGCGAGGAGAGCCATGGCGGGCGCGTCATTGAGAATGGTCGTATCCTTAGGGACAACGTATACGGAACCATCGAAGAAGATGTATTTCGTCGAGATTTCACGGTTAATGCGTTGTATTACAACATCAACGATTTCTCCGTGGTGGATTACGTCGGTGGCATGGAGGATCACAAGGCCGGCATGCTGAGACTGATAGGTGATCCAGAACAACGGTATCGGGAAGACCCGGTACGGATGCTGCGGGCGATACGCTTCTCGGTTAAGCTCGGCTTTACCGTTCATCCTAGTTGCGCCGACCCGATAACTCGGTTGTCGAACCTGCTCCAGGAAATTCCGCCAGCCCGTCTTTATGAGGAGGTTCTCAAACTGTTCTTGTCTGGGTATGCCGTACAGACTTTTGAACAGCTCAGGCATTATCGCTTGTTCACTGCGCTATTTCCCGAGACAGAGCTGTGCTTGGCTAAGGAACAACAGGGGTTCCCATTGACCTTTTTGGCTAAAACCTTGGAGCGCACCGATCAAAGAGTACAGGATGGCAAACCGGTGGCGCCGTATTTCTTGTTCGCCGCTCTGCTGTGGGAGCCGGTTAGAGCGCGTGCGCAAGCCCGAATCAAATCCGGAGAGAGCGATATCCTGGCCTATCAGGAAGCCGCCGGGGAGGTGGTCGCGAACCAAGTTCGTTATACCGCTTTACCGCGCACGGCCAGTCTGCCGGCCCGGGAGGTTTGGGCTTTGCAGCCGCGGTTCGAACGTATTATCGGTTCACGGCCGTTTCGTTTGCTAACTCATCCCCGTTTTCGCGCCGCTTACGATTTCTTATTGCTCCGAGCCGAGACCGGAGAAGCCGAGCCGTCGCTCGCCGAGTGGTGGACTCGATTCCAGCAAGCCGGTGAAGCCGAGCGGAAAGCCATGGCGAGTCCCGGGCGGCGACGTTCCGGCAGGTCCCGGTCACGTAAACGCAAGGGGCGTGCTGAATCTTCTGCCAATGTTTCCGTCTGATTATTCCGAGCAATTCGGCAACGTGGCGGCTTATATCGGTTTGGGCGCCAACTTGGATAATCCCGTCGAGATGATCAAGTCGGCACGTTTGGCTATCAATAAGATCCCCGGTGTCCGGGAGCTGGCTTTTTCAAGCCTATATTGCAGTGCACCCATGGGGCCTGCCGATCAACCCGACTACATCAACGCCGTGATGGCGGTCGAAACGACATTAAAACCCCTGGAGTTGTTGCACGAACTTCAGGCCATAGAGATCGCTCATGGGCGAGTACGCAGGGGCGAGCGCTGGGGCCCTCGAACGCTGGATCTGGATCTGTTGCTGTACGGATGCGAAAGGATGGTGAGCGACGTGCTGACGGTACCTCATCCGGGAATCGCAGACCGGGAATTTGTGCTATATCCGCTCGAGGAGATCGCTCCCGAACTCGAGATTCCCGGTAAGGGGCCGTTGGCCGATCTGGTTCGGAAGTGTCCGCAACGAGGATTGAAGGTGATCGAGCATGCTTGATACGGTCAAAGGTTTGACTATTCCGGATCTGGCGGTAATGAAAGTGCGAGACGAAAAGATCGTAGCCCTTACCGCTTACGATGCCTGCTTTGCCAGAATCATGGATGACGCCGGCGTGGATCTGGTTTTGGTCGGCGATTCCTTGGGGATGGTCGTGCAGGGCCAGCTTACAACATTGCCGGTGACCTTGGATGACATGATTTACCATACCCGATGTGTGGCGCGTGGAATTCGCCGTGCCGTGTTGGCGGCGGATATGCCGTTCGCTAGCTACTCGGGTCCGGCACAGTCGATCGAGAGCGCAGCCCGCCTGATCCGTGCCGGGGCACATATGGTTAAGATCGAGGGAGGGCGGAAGCGGGTCGAGATCGTTCGTGCGTTAGTAGATCAGAATATTCCGGTCTGCGGTCATTTGGGGCTGCTGCCTCAATCAGTCCATCAGGTCGGCGGTTATCGCGTTCAGGGAAAAGACGAAAGAGCCGCGCAAGAAATCCTGGAGGACGCCATGATTCTTCAAGAAGCGGGCATCAGTCTTCTGGTGCTCGAGTGCGTGCCGGCAACCTTGGCTGGCGAGATTACGGCGGCTCTCGATGTACCTACCATCGGCATCGGCGCGGGTCCGGGCTGTGCCGGCCAGATTCTCGTGCTGTACGACATGCTCGGCATCACGCCGGGCAAGCGTCCCAAGTTCTCCAGAAACTTTCTTCAAGGCGTCGAGGACATTCCATCGGCTATCCGCAATTACGCAGACGATGTGAGATCGGGCCAGTTCCCGGCGTTGGATCATAGTTTTTAGCGGCTCTCTCGGCGGATAACCCAAGGCTCATCATGCTCATTAATGAATCCATAAGCGCTCTGCACGAGACCGTGCGGGAGTGGCGTTCGCAAGATCTTTCCGTGGCGTTCGTGCCGACCATGGGAAACCTGCATGCTGGGCATCTTCATCTTGTTCGCGAAGCGAAGCAACTGGCCGACCGAGTAGTTGTGAGCATTTTCGTCAACCCCACGCAATTCTCTCCGGGGGAAGATTTCGATGCCTACCCGCGAACGCCTGTCGAAGATGCGGAAAAGCTTCGCCGCGTGGCGGCCGATCTCCTGTTCGTACCGTCGGCGGCCGACCTGTATCCGGCAGGCTTGGGAGCTACGACCTTTGTCGAAGTGCCGGGTTTGTCCGATGCGCTCTGCGGTCGATTCAGACCTGGGCATTTCCGGGGCGTTGCCACCATCGTCAGCAAACTCTTTAATCTGGTGCAGCCGAATATTGCGTTATTCGGCGAGAAGGATTATCAGCAGTTGGTGATTATTCGTCGGATGGTGGCCGATCTCAATTTTTCTGTGCGCATTCACGCCGTCCCGACTGTCAGAGAGCCGAACGGGTTGGCAATGAGCTCTAGAAATGCGTACCTTACGGCCGAGCAAAAGGAGTTGGCGGCTACCTTGTATCGCTGCCTTTGCCGTGCGGCGGAGGCTATTTGCCGTGGCGAAAAAGATTTCGAGCGAATTGAACGACAGCAGATCGAGACGTTGCAGACGGCCGGATTTCGCCCCGATTATTTCAGCGTCCGGCGCGAATCCGATCTGGCTCCAGCAGGGCAGGATGATGTCCATCTCGTCATATTGGTGGCGGCCTGGTTGGGCAAAGCTCGCCTGATCGATAATGTCCGGCTGACTCCCACAAGCTGAGTCGGTGAAGCAGAACGCTACTTGCCGCCCGCCGCGGTCTTGATGATGTCGCTTTTGACGAAGCGGTTAGCTTCGGCGCGGATGAATTCTTCGAACTCTCGTGCCACCGCTGACAGGCGCTTGCCGGCCCGATGTACGATGTACCATTGGCGCATGATGGGAAACGACTCCGCATCCAGAACGACCACCCGGCCGTCTGCCAATTCGCGTTCTACAGTATGTATCGACACAATGCCGAGGCCGAGCCCTTCTTCAACACCTTGCTTGATAGCGCCGTTGGTATTCATCTCCATGCTGGCGGAAATTTGCACGCCTTTTTCCGACAAGAAGCGCTCGACGGCATTGCGGGTGCCGGAACCTTGTTCTCGCATGAGAAAGGTCTCATGGCTGAGTTCGCTTAAGGGTATGTCTTTTTTGCCGGCTAAGGGATGATTGGCGGGAGCGATGATGACCAAGGGGTTGTCCATAAACGCCTCTGCCGCCAAGTCCTGATCCTCCGGCGGCTGGCCCATTAGTACGATGTCGGTCTCGTTGTCGTCCAGTTGCTGCAGCAGTCCTTTGCGGTTGGTGACTTTGAAGCTGACCTTTACCTTGGGGTAGCGCTGGCAGAAGTCGGCCAAAAGGCGAATGGCGAAATAATGTACCGTGCTCGCGACCGACACGGCTAAGCGTCCGCCTTCCGTGCCCTTTAGCTCTTCGATCAGTTGTTCGGCTTCTTCCAATTGCAATGAGATGGTGCGGCTCAGCCGATACAACTCTTCCCCGGCTCGGGTCAGGTAAATCTTTTTGCCTAACCTCTCGAACAAAGGCAGGCCAACGACATCCTCAAACTGCTTGATTTGCATCGAAACGGCGGGCTGCGTCAGATAAAGCTCCTCCGCCGCACGGGTGAAGCTCAAGCGGCGCGCCACCCTCTCAAAGACTTTCAATTGCCTAAGCGTGATGTTCATGTTTTCGCGCCAACACGCGAGTTATAAAGAATTATTTATCTTCAGAGTATGGACTCATTGCTTCTTCTTATGCAATATCTTCACGCCCATGTCCGGTCCTTAACGATTAGAAAAGTCGATGTCTTAAATTTATTTTAAGATTCAGTAAATGACAGCGCTTCGGCGTGAACAAGGGCTTTCAATCATTGTGACCGTAAACGATTGCGCCGGTTATCAGAGCGTTTTCATGGGGGCTCGTCGACATTGGCTGTACTCAGTGCCCCGTGACCGTGGCGACTCTCTGTCGCAGGTTGCATCGGGTTGGATGCCGTCCGCCGTGAATTCCGACAGGCGTTGCAGTCGACAGGTGCGTCTGTGCGGGTAGAATAATCGAATAAGGAGGAAGATCTCATGTCCAAGAAATATCCCGTGATCGCTGTCACGGGTTCATCCGGCGCAGGCACGACCACCGTTAAACAGGCGTTTGAGCATTTATTCTTTCGGCTGAACATCAAGCCGGCGGTGGTAGAGGGCGACAGTTTTCACCGTTACGACCGTGTCGAGATGCGCAGTCATATCGCCAAGGCTCAAGCGGAAGGCCGGCATTTCAGCCACTTCGCCGTCGAGGCGAATCTGCTTGAAGAGTTGGAGGGCTTATTCCGGCAATACAGTGAAACCGGCACCGGCAAGCGCCGCTATTATATCCACAGCGAAGAAGAGGGGGTGCGGTTGGGTGGATACAAACCGGGAACTTTTACGCCATGGGCCGATATTCCCGAGGGAACGGATTTGTTGTTTTATGAGGGTTTGCACGGCGCCGTGAAGAACGAGGTTGTGGATATTCCCCAGTACGCGGATCTCTTGGTGGGTGTGGTTCCCATCGTGAATCTGGAATGGATTCAAAAAATTCACCGGGATACTGCCGAGCGCGGCTATAAACCGGAGGACGTGACTGATACGATTCTGCGGCGTATGTACGATTACGTGAAAGTCATCACGCCCCAGTTCTCTCAGACGGATATCAACTTTCAGCGAGTGCCTCTGGTCGATACCTCTAACCCGTTCATTGCACGGGATATTCCGTCGCCGGACGAGAGTCTCGTGATTATCCGCTTCAAGAATCCCCGCAAGTTCAACGTGGACTTCCAGAACCTTTTGGCGATGATCAAGGATTCATTCATGTCTCGCTACAACTCGATCGTCGTGCCGGGCGGCAAGATGGGGCTCGCGATGGAAATCATTTTCCGCCCCATCCTCGAGCGGATGATGGAAGAGAAGAAAAAAGCTTGATCGGCAGTGGGCCTAGTGGCAAAGCGGCCTTTTTCAAGGCCGCTGTAAATTGGCGTAGGCCAGCATCAGCCACTTGGTGCCAGACTCGGCAAAATTCACCTGAACCCTGGCTTGACTGCCTTCCCCCTCATACTGAAGGATGACGCCTTCCCCGAATTTTGCGTGATGCACGCGCTGCCCCAGCTTAAAAACACTGCCATTGTCGGCAGGGCTGGATGCAGGCTGCGGCGAGCTCATCGGCCGGCCGATGCTTCCGCGTATTCGGATTTCCTGAAGATGTTCGGACGGGATCTCCCTTAGAAAACGCGAAGGTCGGGGATAAGTTTCTTTGCCGTATAATCGGCGGGTTTCGGCATAGGTCAGGTAAAGCCGGCGTTTTGCACGGGTGATGCCGACATAGCAAAGGCGGCGCTCTTCCTCCAGGCGTCCCGGCTCTTCCAGCGATTGCAGGCTGGGAAACAAACCCTCTTCCAATCCAGCGATAAACACCAGATCGAACTCCAGTCCCTTAGCCGAATGCAGCGTCATGAGCTGAACGCAGTCCTCGAATTCGTCGCTTTGATTCTCCCCGGCCTCCAATGCGGCGTGGGACAGAAACTGGTCGAGCTTTGAAAGCTCCGTATCCAGTTGCGGTTCGTATTCAAACTGGCGTGCGGCGTTGACCAATTCGTCCAAGTTCTCGATGCGCGCTTCGGCTTGTTCGCCCTTTTCCTTTTCGTAATGAGCTCGAAGACCGGAAGCGGGAATAACGTGCTGCACCTGTTCCCAAAGAGGAAGGTCCGCCGTGTCTCGGGTCATGGTCTCGATCAGCTGCAGAAAGCCGGCTAAGGGATTCCGGGCGCGGGCAGGCAGCGCGGAATCGCGGCAGAGCATTTCCGCCGCCTGCCAGAGAGAGCAGCGCTCCGAGCGGGCCAGGTCGCGGATCAAATCGAGTGTTTTGGCGCCGATGCCGCGTACCGGCGTATTGACGACGCGTTCGAAGGAGGGGTCGTCATGGCGGTTGGCGATCAATCGGAGATAGGCGAGAGCGTCTTTGATTTCCGCCCGTTCGAAGAAGCGAAGCCCGCCGTAGACCCGATACGGTATTCCCATGGCCAGCAGTTTTTCTTCGAACTGGCGGGATTGAGCATTGGAGCGGTAGAGAATGGCTGCGTCGCGGCGGGCATTGCCTTCCTGAGCCCACTGCTTGATCCGCTCCGCTACGAAATAAGCCTCTTCCTGCTCGTTGAAAGCAGCGTATACCGAAATAGGCTCTCCGGTGTCGCCTTCAGTCCATAAGGTCTTTCCGAGTCGGCCTTCGTTGTTCGCGATGAGGGCGTTCGCGGCATTCAAGATATTGCTGGTGGATCGGTAGTTCTGTTCGAGCCGGATAAGCCGATGAGACGGATAGTCCTTCTGAAATTTGTGGAGATTCTCGACTTTCGCGCCGCGCCAGCTGTAGATGGACTGATCGTCATCGCCCACGACGAACAGATTCTCGCGCTCGCGGGTCAAGAGCCGCAGCCAGGCATATTGAATCCGGTTGGTGTCCTGGAATTCGTCGACCAATACGTGATGGAAACGGCGCTGATAGTGATCCAGCACTTCCGGTGTGTCGCGCAGGAATTCGTGGGCGCGCAGCAGCAACTCGGCAAAATCCACCAATCCCGACCGCTCGCAGAGTTCCTCGTAAGCCAGATAGATGCGCTGCATCTGTTTTTGGAATGGATCGTAGGACTCCGGCAGATGGCGAGCCCGGCGCCCTTCTTCTTTGTGCGCATTGATAAACCATTGCACTTGTCGCGGCGGCCAACGGGCCTCATCCAGACCAAGGGTCTTAAGCAGGCGGCGGATGAGCCGATGCTGGTCGTCCGCGTCGAGGATTTGAAAGGCGTCCGGCAACCCCGCTTCCTTGGCGTGACGGCGCAAAAGACGGTGCGCGAGTCCGTGAAAGGTGCCGACCCATAAGCTTTGCGCGGAGATGTTCAGCAGACTTTCGATGCGGCCGCGCATTTCGCTCGCCGCTTTGTTGGTGAAGGTGACCGCCAGGATGCCGTGGGGCGAGGTGCCTTCCACCTGCATCAGCCAGGCGATGCGATGTACGAGTACGCGGGTCTTGCCGCTTCCGGCGCCAGCTAAGACCAGAAGGGCCGGGGTGGGGGAGGTGACCGCCTCTCGCTGAGCCGGATTCAGGGGATCGATAATCGGGGTAATGTCCATGGTGCTATTTTAATGGAATCAGCTTGCGCGATTGATATGAAGCTTGCACAATCGCAATCTCTTTGAGAGAGGAGGTTAGCGATGAGTTTCGATATAAAAAAAATGACTAAACCCGAGCTCAACGTCGGGCTTAAAGACCAGAAAATCCGCTACGGCGTCGGCGCCGGGTTGGCATTGCTTTCGGTATTTCTGGCCAATATCCCGCTGTTGATCATTGGCGGTATTTTATTGGCTTCTGCTCGTCTTCGCTGGTGTCCGGTTTACTCCGGTCTCGGTAGAAACACAGTAGATCCAGCTGAAGAGCAAGCCAGTTCTACCAGTTCTCAGGCCGATCATTAGATCGGCTTTCATCGACTGGACTTGGTCGGTCCTAGTCCAGCACGGCGCAGGGAGGCGCCGAAACACCCGCCTCCAATCCTGTAGCAGCCAAGTCATTTCCGGACAGTTAAATCCAGTAAGTCGGGCAAGCTCGTAAGTCCGCTGCCGAGTTCGTTTATCGCGCCGCTCCGTTGAAACAATTCGGGAAAGAATTCATCGCCATTGGTCTAAGTTTCCAGTTGACCCTCTCGCAAAAATGTTGCTTGGAAGGTTGCTGATGAATTGGTGAGTTCGTCGAGGTTGTGTTGAGTATCTTTAAATGCTTTATCGTCGTTTTACTCCTATTCGGGGTTCCGAGTCTCCTCTCAGGATCTCTTGTAAGGGATTCCGTTTTTGTCGTCCAGCTTCTTTTTGAAAAGCCGTCGACCACTCTACCAGTACCCGTCGCCGGTGTTAAACCACGCAATCTAGAGGATACATGGGGAGCTGTTAGAAGTGGCGGTCGAATGCATGAAGGAATTGACATATTTGCCCGCCAAGGAACGCCGGTCTATTCGACTACGCATGGAATTGTTGTAAAAGTCGGACAGAATCGGTTAGGCGGTAATGTCGTCTCGGTATTAGGGCCAGGCCGCCAAGTCCACTATTACGCGCATTTCGAACGTATAGCGCCTATCCAGGCGGGAGATGTCGTCCGGTCGGGCGACCTTTTGGGCTACGTAGGCAATACAGGTAACGCTCGTGCCACGCCGAGCCATCTTCACTATGGCATCTATCTTCCAGGGGGTAGAGCCACCAATCCATTTCCTCTGCTTGCGGGACATTAGCTTTCTGTGGCTTTTCACGAGCACCGCATTGTCTTTGGGGGTACCATTTATTAGAGGGAGACAGTAGATCAAAGTCTTGCGTTCGCCGGCAGTATAATTTCCTCACAAGAACCAATGTTTATCTGGTGTTGGTTATTGTAAACAAGAGGTGGTGATATATGATGGAACCGTAAGCATTTACAAGTCGGCTAACATTGGAAGGAGGTTTCGATGATCCCGATAACCTGGGTTGAGCTTCTGTTAACTAGTTTGTTTGTGGCTTCGGTTGCTTTTTCGATTGGTTTCTGCCTCAGCAACTACGCGAAAGTCGATAGAGAGAGTATCGGATTTATAAAGAAAGCAGCAAAATAGCATTGCTTTGTCCTAGGGGCTGCTCAAGCCTGTGATGACATTTCTTGATTCGTCCATGATCAGTTTCCGCAACCTTTTCCAAGGGGCAAACATCGATGTTTCTGTCTCTCAGAAAAGGTTTTCCGCTCCGGATTGATTTGACTCATCCGGATCTTAGTCGCTGCCGACAACATCGACCTCATTCAATTTCATAGACAAACTCTACGATGGATAGGGGTAGCGCTCGCATCTGCAAGAGCTACCCGGCGTCTTCGGCAATGAGTGTGCTAGTCGATTTAATGTGCTCAAGGCGAATGCCTTGGGTCAACTATTTTGGCCAGAGGCATAGGACATTCCTGTCTTTATCGCGTTCATGAGCTGACGGTCAGCTACTTCACAACCCTTATCGAGTCGATCGATCATCGCAACCTTTGCTTTGTATAGATAACTTATTGATATAACTCAATAAAGTTCTAAACGGGCCGCTCTCGTTAGCGCTTGTTTTTGCTATGCCATTGCCGAAAAAAATAATGAAGGATCTTGCTTGACTTGGTTGCAGATGATTTCTATATTCCGTTTAAGTGGTAATAAGTGGAAAAAAATGGAGCCCAATGGAAGTAGGGGGATTTTTTGTTTCGAGGCGTTAATTCCATCAATCTTGACGAGAAAGGTCGTCTAGCCATGCCTACTCGCTATCGAGCGGAGCTGCATGAGAATTGTGACGGCCAGTTGGTGGTTACGGTTGGTCTGGACAAATGCCTGTTGCTCTACCCGCTTCCAGAGTTTGAAGAGATCGAGCGCAAGCTTGTGAAGCTTCCTTCGCTAAATAAGCAGGCAAAACGGTTGCAGCGCCTGCTGATTGGTCATGCGGCCGAATGTGAAATAGATGGTCAGGGACGGTTCTTGGTTCCCGAGCCTTTGAGGAAATTCGCCGGATTGGAAAAACGTGTGGCGCTAATCGGTCAAGGTAACAAATTCGAGATTTGGGACGAGGACTGCTGGAATACTTGTCGTGATGAGTGGATCGAAGAAGAAAGTCTGGAGAGCCTGGAGGATCTATCACCCGAGCTAGGATCGTTGGCGCTGTGAATCAGGTAGATCGGGCTCACCAGCCAGTGATGTTGGGTGAGGTGTTGGATGGTTTGGCGCTGAAGTCCGACGGGCTATTTGTCGACTGCACGTTCGGTCGAGGCGGGCATAGTGCCGCGATTCTCGAGCACCTGAATGAAGAGGGAAGATTGCTGGCGTTGGACAAAGATCCCGATGCAGTCGTTTCCGAAGAGGCAAGACAGCTCATGACGGATCCACGGTTCGCGCTCGAGCACGGTAGTTTTGCAAGTCTACGCGACTACGTTGAGCGCCGCGCGTGGTTAGGCCATGTCGCCGGAGTGTTGATGGATCTGGGGGTGTCTTCGCCTCAGCTGGATGAGGCGGATCGGGGGTTCAGCTTTATGCGCGACGGTCCTTTGGATATGCGCATGGATACGAGCCGAGGAATGACGGCGGCCGAATGGCTCGCGGGTGCGTCCGAAAGCGAATTGGTCAGTGTGCTCCGGGATTACGGCGAGGAGCGTTATGCCCGTCGCATTGCCCGGGCGATCCTCGAAAGGCGATCAACAAGTGCGATTGCATCCACGCGCGAACTGGTCGAGATCATCGAGAAGGCTGTCCCTACCCGAGAACGAGGTAAACATCCCGCTACCCGAAGTTTCCAGGCGATCCGCATTTTCATTAATCGAGAGTTGGAGGAGCTTGAGCAGGGATTGCGGCAAGCCATAGATGTACTTAAACCCGGTGGGCGGTTGGTGGTCATAGCCTTTCATTCCTTGGAGGATCGGATCGTGAAGCGATTTATGCGTCATGAGGAGCGCGGGGAGGCGGTGTTCTCGCATTTTTCCTTGCACCCTATCGAACCAGGGAGACTGAAGCGCATCGGTAAAACCCGAATGCCGGAACCGGCAGAGGTTCGAAACAATCCGCGCGCCCGCAGTGCGGTATTGCGTGTGGCTGAGCGCCTTTAGTCATGAGATTTCTACTGATGTTGCTTACGGTAGCGGTAGGCTCTGCTCTGTGCGTTGTGTATACCAAGTATCGCTCAAGGATGTTGTTCGCCGAGGTTCAGCGGCTCGAACAGGAGCTGGACGTCTATGACGAGGAATGGGGACAGTTGCAACTCGAGCAAAATACTTGGGCCGAACATAGCCGTATCGAGAGGTTAGCGCACGGTCGCTTGGGTATGTTGTTACCCGACAGAGAATCAATCATTTATATCAAACCTTAGAAGTCGCGCCGAAAAATGTTGATTATCCAACCCAGGCCGGTGAGTGAGGCAGACTACAGCGGTCGCTGGTATTTGCTGTTGGTCATCATGTTAGCCGCCATGACGATTTTGATCGGGCGGGCAGTTTACCTGCAGGTGTTGGATCGACAGTTCCTGAAGCATCAAGGAGATCTGCGTCATATCGGCATATTGCCGGTGCCTGCACATCGCGGGCGGATTTTTGACCGTAACGGAGAGTTGCTGGCGATCAGTACGCCGGTCAAGTCAATTTGGGTCAATCCGAAGGAGTTCCACGAGGCGCAGATTCCGGCGGATAAGCTTAAGTCTTTGGCCGATCTTCTGGGAATATCATCCAAAGCGCTCGAAAAGCGCATTGGCGGCGACGAGAACCGCAGCTTTGTTTATCTGAAGCGAAGAATAAATCCTGAGCTGGCGGATCAGGTTATGGCTTTGGATATCGCGGGTGTCTATTCGGAGCGCGAGTATCGCCGATACTATCCGACCGGCGAAGTGGCTGCCCATCTGGTCGGCTTTACCAACATCGATGATAAGGGTCAAGAGGCCATGGAGTTGGCCTACGATGATTGGCTAAAGGGCATAGAGGGCGCTAAACGCATTATTCGTGACGGCAGGCGGCGCGTCATTGAAGACTTGGAAAGCATCAGGACACCGGTGCCCGGGAAGGATCTCGTCCTGAGCATCGATCAGCGTCTGCAGTATTTGGCTTACCGCGAACTCAAAAAGGCTGTGCTTCAGCATCAGGCACGTTCCGGCTCCTTGGCGCTGTTGGATACTCAAACGGGTGAAGTGCTGGCGATGGTCAGTCAACCGTCCTATAACCCCAACAGCCGTATCCAGATGAAGACCAGCGCGTCGCGTAACCGGGCGATCACCGACGTTTATGAGCCGGGCTCGACGATGAAACCGTTTGCCGTGGCCTTGGGGCTGGAGCTTGGGCTTTATCACCCCGACACTGTGATTGACACAACGCCGGGTACGCTGCGCGTAGGGCACAATATCGTCAAAGATATCCACAACTATGGTGTCCTCGATGTGGCGCACGTCCTCCAAAAGTCGAGTAATGTGGGTGTTACGAAGATCGCGCTGAATCTGCCCTCGAAAAAGTTTTGGGCGTTCTACAACAATCTAGGCTTCGGTCAGCCTCTGGAGACCGGTTTTCCCGGTGAAGCCAATGGACGCCTTACAGACTATCAAAGTTGGAATCCGTTCGAACAGGCAACCCTCTCTTTTGGTTATGGGGTATCTGCCTCAACGCTACAACTCGGAAGGGCTTATCTGTCCTTGGCCAACGACGGCGTAATGCCAATGGTCAGCTTGATCAAGCGAGACAAATCGCCCGAATCCCACCGCATTATGTCCGCCAAGACTGCGGTCAGTGTACGCACGATGCTGGAGGAAGTCGTCACCCGCGAGGGAACCGCACTGAAGGCGGCCATTCCGGGCTTTCGAGTAGCCGGTAAAACCGGTACGGTAAAGAAAAGCGGGCCGGGCGGTTATTCGTCCTCGCTTTACATGTCGGTATTCGCGGGAATGGCACCTGCCAGCAAACCGCGCCTGGTCATGGTGGTCATGATCGATGAACCGTCGGCCGGAGAGTATTACGGTGGTGCCGTAGCCGCGCCCGTTTTTTCACGTGTCATGGAGGGAGCTCTGCGGCTGCTGAACGTCACTCCGGATCAGGAAGAGATCATGCCGATTCTTGCCGCACAGCAGGATGAGCCGGCATGATGACCGCCGAAGTGCAGATTCGCGGGCATAGGTTGGATGCTTTATTGGCCGGTTTTATCGATGCCAGCGTTTCGTGTTCGGTTGATATCACCGGACTTTGTCATGACAGTCGGCGCACTCGTCCCGGCGATCTTTTCGTAGCCTTGGCGGGACATCGTTCACACGGCATGCACTATGCTCAACAGGCGATTCGGCAAGGTTGTTCGGCCATTGTTTATGATCCTGCGGGCGATGGGCGTCTGTTGGCCCGGAATGTTGCCGGGACACTCTGCATGCCAGTCGATTCGCTAGACCAGAAACTTGGCTTCATCGCTGATCGCTTTTTCGATGAGCCTTCCGCATTTTTGGATGTAATCGGTATTACCGGCACTAACGGCAAAACCTCGTGTAGTCATTTTCTCGCCCATGCGCTTTCGGCTAAAGCACCGGCTGCCGTAGTAGGAACCCTGGGGCGGGGGGTGCCAGACGCTCTTGAAAGGACAAACCACACCACGCCGGATGCTATTGAAGTTCATGGTTTTCTGGCCCGCTTGCGAGATCAGGGCGTAAAAACCGTGGCTATGGAGGCATCCTCGCATGGTCAGGTGCAGGGCCGCCTCAACGGCGTGCGTTTTAAAGGGGCGCTGTACACGAATATCAGCCGTGATCATCTCGATTACCATGGCACCATGGAGGCTTACCTGGAGGCGAAGTTGCGTCTTCTGGCTTGGCCGGGACTTGAATTCGTGGTTTTCAACGCCGATGATCCGATCGCCGATGCGGTCTTGAGCCGGGCACCGTCTCATTTGAGACTGATTGCTTTTAGTTTGCACGGGCGAAAAATCGAATCTGCCCCCGTGGTCTCCGTAGCCTTCGTGCAACAAGATTCACAAGGAATTGCTTTTCAGGCGCAGTATCGGCAACAGCTTGCCCATGTGTTTGCGCCGGTCTACGGCGATTTCAACGTGGAAAATCTAGCCGCTTCATTGGCCGTTTTGCTCGGCTTAGGCTACGAGTTGCCGGAGGCGGCGGAGTTGCTCAAGAATGTCCGTCCCGTACCGGGACGCATGGAGCGGTTTTCGGGGCAGGGGCGGACCGCTGTCGTGGATTACGCCCATACCCCGGATGCCTTGGCCAGTGTTTTGCGCAGTTTACGCCGGCATTCCGAAGGCAAAATATGGGTAGTATTCGGATGCGGCGGCGACCGTGACCGTGGCAAACGTCCTTTAATGGGGGCCATTGCGGAAGATCTAGCCGACGGCGTCGTGTTGACTGACGACAATCCCCGCTCCGAGAACGGCGATGAGATTATCCGGGATATTCTGTCCGGCTGCCTTCACAATAATGCGGTTACGATTCGAGACCGCCGGGAAGCCATCGTTTGGGCGCTGGAACGGGCGGGTATAGGTGACATCGTCCTGGTGGCTGGAAAAGGGCATGAAGACACCCAAGAGATTCAGGGTCAGAAATATCCATTCTGTGATCGCGAAGTTGTTATGGAAACCCTTTCGGTGCGGGAGTTGCCGAGATGAAGATGCATCTTTCCGAATTCAGCGCAATTGTCGGCGGTGAGCGGCGGGGTGACGATGTGGCATTCGATAATCTGAGTATCGATACCCGCTCTCTGAAACCGGGCGATCTTTATTTGGCAATCCGCGGGACTCGCTTCGACGGCAATGATTTCGTCGATCAAGCGAAATCGGTGGGAGCCTCCTCGGCGGTGGTCGAACGCTGGGCCGATTGCGACTTGCCGCAGGTGCGGGTCGAAGACGGACGAGTGGCGCTCGGGCGGTTTTCGGCGGCATGGCGAGATCGTTGGGCCGGCCGTTTGGTCGGCATTACGGGCAGCAACGGAAAAACCACCGTTAAAGAAATGATCGCGGCCATCTTGAGCGTTGCCGCACCGGTACTCAAGACGCAGGGCAATCTCAACAACGAGATCGGCGTTCCGTTGATGCTGTTGCGGTTGACTGACCAATATCAATTCGCGGCGATCGAAATGGGGGCTAATCATCCGGGTGAAATTGCTTATGTCAGCGGACTGGCGAAACCCGATGTTGCTGTCATCTCTAATGCCGGGGCCGCGCATCTGGAAGGTTTCGGCTCGATTGAGGGTGTGGCTTCCGCCAAAGGGGAATTGATTACGTCCCTAGGGTCCGAAGGTACAGCGGTACTCAACGCCGATGATCGTTTTTTCGGCCGCTGGTGTGAAATGGCCGGTGGTCGCGCGGTCGTCAGTTTCGGTTTCGGCCCCGATGCTATCGTCCGCGCCGATGCGGGGTCCATCCGGATGGGGTTGAGCGGAGGGAAATTCCGCACGTCCTTTGATCTTCTATATCAAGGAGGCCGTCATCCCTTGGCTCTTGCCTTGGCCGGGGATCATAACGTGACCAATGCTTTGGCCGCGGCAGCGGCGGCTTACGCGCTGGGTTTCGATATCGAACAGATTCGGACAGGGCTTTCCCGCGTTGTTCCGGTGCCGGGACGCGTAGAGCCGGTAAACGGTATTCGAGGCTCCTTGTTGATCAACGATACCTACAATGCCAATCCCAATTCCTTTCGGGCAGCATTGAGTGTGCTACAGCAGCTTTCAGGCGAGCACTGGGTTGCCTTGGGTGCATTCGGCGAACTGGGAGAGGCAAGCGCGGAACTGCATGCAGAGATTGGTCGTCAAGCAAAGACAATGGGAGTGACGCGGTTATTTGCAGTGGGACCGAATGCGGACCGTGCTGTGGAGTCATTCGGCGAAGGCGCCTTGTATTGCCAAGAGCAGGATGAAGTGATTGAACGAATACGACAGCAGATTAACGAGAACGTGGTGTTATTGATTAAAGGTTCACGCAGTCAGCATATGGAGCGGGTGGTAGAAGCATTGCGGGAGCGGAGCGATCTATGCTGCTGATATTGGCGGAGGCTCTCGAGAAGTACTTTGACGTTTTTCGCGTCTTTCAGTATTTGACGTTACGAGCCATTCTCGGCGTGTTAACCGCCCTGATTATTTCATTTATCGTGGGCCCGGTGATGATCCGGCGCCTGAGTAAATACAAAGTCGGGCAGAACATCCGGAGCGACGGACCGCAGAGCCATTTTTCCAAAGCCGGAACCCCGACCATGGGCGGGGCGCTCATTTTGGTATCGATCGCAATCAGTACCCTACTCTGGGCTGACCTCGGCAATCGCTACGTGTGGGTCATTTTGCTAGTCACGCTGGCGTTTGGTCTGGTCGGCTTCATCGATGATTACAAAAAGCTGGTGCTGCGTAATAGCGACGGGTTGGCGGCGCGACACAAATACCTTTGGCAGTCCGTCGTCGGTCTGACGGCCGCAGTGTTTCTCTATAGTACCGCTACGGTTTCCACCGAGACTCAGTTCATCGTGCCATTCTTCAAGCAGGTTGTGCTGAACCTAGGGCTCGCTTATCCGGTGCTGGCCTATTTCGTAATCGTGGGGTCGAGCAATGCGGTAAATCTGACCGATGGCCTTGACGGGCTCGCCATCATGCCGACGGTCCTCGTGGGTGGCGCTCTGGGCATCTTCGCCTACGTCTCGGGCAACATGAACTTCGCGGAATACCTGGGCATTCCTTTTATCCCCAAGGCCGGCGAGTTGGTGGTTTTTTGCGGCGCTTTGGTGGGGGCAGGGCTCGGATTTCTCTGGTTCAACACTTATCCGGCTCAAGTCTTCATGGGCGATGTCGGTGCGCTGGCTTTGGGTGCTGCTCTCGGAACGCTCGCCGTTCTGGTCCGGCAAGAGATTGTGTTGATGATCATGGGCGGCGTGTTCGTCATGGAGACCGTATCGGTGATGCTTCAGGTCATTTCGTTCAAGCTCACCGGTCGTCGTATTTTTCGCATGGCACCTATTCATCATCATTTCGAGCTAAAGGGATGGCCGGAACCGCGCGTGATTGTGCGCTTTTGGATAATCACGGTGATTCTGGTCTTGATTGGACTCGCGACCTTGAAGTTGAGGTGAAAGATGGCGGCAAATGCAGAAGCTTATCTTGATGCCGTAAATCCATTGGACAAACTCGGATTAAACCGGCGTTCTTCACGTGTGCTGATTTTCGGATTGGGCAAAACCGGGCTCTCGGTAGCGCGTTTCCTGGTAAGCCAAGGTATCGAATTTGCCGTGACCGATACTCGGGAGTGGCCTCCGTATCTTGCGGAGTTACGAGAGACTTGCCCCGATGCCGGAGTCTTTCTGGGAGGTCTTCATAGCGCGGCATTCTCGGCCGCTACCCATTTAATCGTCAGTCCGGGTGTATCGTTAGATCAGCCGAAAATCAAAGAGGCTCAGCGGCGCAAGATACCTGTGTTCGGTGATCTCGATCTATTCGCGTGCATGGCGAAAGCACCCATTCTGGCCATCACCGGCGCGAACGGCAAAAGTACTGTAACAACGCTAGTCGGCCTAATGGCGGAAGCCGACGGCAGGAAGGTGCGAGTGGGGGGGAATCTCGGCACGCCGATGCTGGAGCTTTTGGACGATCAGGCGGAGCTTTATGTTCTTGAGCTGTCGAGCTTTCAGTTGGAGCGCTCGTCCTTTTTGAGGCCGGCTGCAGCGACCGTTCTCAATATCAGCCCTGACCACATGGATCGCTATCCGGACATCCAGGCTTATGCCGATGCCAAACGACGAGTCTTTCGAGGGCAGGGCGTGATGGTGCTTAATCGCGACGATCCGATGGTTGCGGCGATGGCGGAATCGGAGATGCGTTGTATGTGGTTCGGCTTAAGGGACTCAGAGGTCGATTACGGCATTTCGGTCGTCGATGGGGCGGAATGGCTGACGAGTCGCGGCGAGCCACTGATGCAGACCAATAAAATTGGCATCCAAGGGCGCCACAATATGGCAAACGCCCTCGCGGCCGTCGCGCTGGGGGAAGCGATTGGACTGTCACGGACGGCGATGACCGGTGCGCTCGAACAGTTCGAGGGACTGGCGCACCGTATGCAGAAGGTGGCGGAAATCGATGGCGTCACCTGGATTAATGACTCCAAAGCCACCAATGTGGGCGCGTGCATGGCAGCCTTGGCCGGTTTGAACAACAAGGCAGTGCTGATTGCCGGGGGAGATGGTAAGGATGCGGAGTTCTCCGTGCTGAGACCGGTAGTCGCGGAAAAGGTCAGGGCGGCGGTGCTGATGGGCAAAGATGCCCCATTGCTAGAACAGGCATTGAGAGATGTCGTGCCGACAGTGCGAGTCCAAAATATGCGCCAGGCGGTTCGGGCCGCACGATCCTTGGCTCAGCGCGGGGATTCCGTCTTGCTCGCTCCGGCATGTGCCAGCCTCGATCAGTACAAAGACTACCAGGAACGGGGGCAAGTGTTTGCCGAAGAGGTAAGGGGCATCTTGCCATGAGAGCAAAAGTGGCAGTCCGCGGGCGGGGATTAGTATTACATTGGGGAGACCGACGTTTCTATTTGGATACTTTCTTATTGATTCCTTCCTTAGGGCTTTTGCTCCTCGGTTTCGTTATGGTCGCCTCGGCCTCTCTGCACCTGGGCGAGAAAATTGCCGAGGACAGTTTTTATTTTCCCAAGCACCAGTTAGTCCACATTGCGCTAGGACTTTTGGCTGGTTGCGTGGTTGCGTCGGTCAAGCTAGAGTCGTGGCAGAAATCGTCGTTAACCTTGTTCCTGCTTGGGATCGCTTTATTGGTCGTGGTTTTAATCCCCGGAGTTGGCAAGGTCGTGAACGGGAGTTCACGTTGGATCAACCTGTTCGGTATACGGGTTCAGGTCTCCGAAGTATTCAAACTCATCACCGTCATTTATACGGCCAGTTATATCCACCGTCACCTTCGTACGGTGCGCGATTCGGTTCAGGGAATGATTCGGCCTTTGGCTCTATTGTCCGTAGGCGCCTTACTGCTGTTGATGGAACCCGACTTCGGAGCGACCGCCGTGGTCATGGCGACAGCGCTCGGCATGCTGTTTCTGGGAGGAGCGAAGCTATGGCAATTTGGCGTACTGCTCGGTCTGATGAGTTTTGCCGGAGTTGCGCTGATTTACAGTGCCGAATACCGGTTGAAACGCGTACTCAGCTTCACCAATCCTTGGGAACATCCGCTCGATACCGGTTTTCAGCTTACTCAGGCCTTGATAGCCTTTGGGCGTGGCGAATGGACCGGGGTAGGTTTAGGTTCAAGCGTGCAAAAGCTGTTTTATCTGCCGGAGGCGCATACCGACTTTCTGTTCTCCATTATTGGCGAAGAGTTGGGTTTGGTAGGTACCACCGCTGTCATCTTGCTTTTTATGATGATCGTTTGGCGTGCGCTCGTGATCGGTCAACTGGCTGATAGAGCCGAGAACCGCTTTGGCGCATTTGTCGCTTACGGCATCGGTATTTGGTTCGGCTTACAATCATTTATCAATATGGGAGTGAATATGGGCATGTTGCCCACGAAAGGATTGACCTTGCCGCTGATGAGTTACGGCGGCGGAAGCATGATGGTTATGTGCGCGGCATTAGGACTTTTATTTCGGGTTCGGAGCGAGGCCCTTGAGGCTTATGCCGCAGCGCCCAGGGTTAGGGCCAAATGGGCACACGTCTGATGATCATGGCCGGCGGTACCGGTGGTCATGTGTATCCTGCCTTGGCAGTCGCACGGGAACTATTGTCTCGGGGGCATGAGGTAGTCTGGATGGGGACGCGGTCCGGGCTGGAGGCGCGAGTCGTGCCGGCGGCCGGTATTCCCGTGGAATGGCTGTCTGTGTCGGGTTTGCGCGGTAAGGGGTGGCTGGCCAAGCTGAGTTTTCCGTTCATGTTAACCAAGGCTTGCCTGCAGGCATTGTTTATTCTGCGCCGCGCCAAACCCCACGTGGTCCTCGGAATGGGAGGATTTGTCTCGGGGCCCGGCGGCCTAATGGCACGTCTGTTGGGTATTCCCTTAGTTCTCCATGAGCAAAACCGCATCCCCGGAACGACCAATCGTTGGCTCGCCCGACGGGCGCAAGTCATCTTGGAAGCTTTTCCCGATAGTTTTGCGCCCAAGGTGGGGGCTCGCTGTACTGGAAATCCGGTGCGGCAGGAAATTATTTCTCTGAAACGAGAAATCGGAGCCGGATGGGACGAGCCCATTAAGATTTTGATTCTCGGCGGCAGCCAAGGCGCCAGGGTTTTGAATGAGATAGTACCGGAGGCCTTAGCTAGGGTCGAAGTGCCCATTCGCGTTTTCCATCAGACCGGAGAGTCGATGCGGGCAAAGACAGCGGTCCGCTATGCGCAGTTGAGAATGTCGGCCCGGATCGAGGCATTTGTCGAAAATATGGCCGACGCTTACGCTTGGGCAGATTTGGTGATCTGCCGTTCGGGAGCCATGACGATCAGTGAGTTGACTGCGGCGGGGTTGCCGGCAATCTTGGTTCCATATCCCTACGCCATTGACGATCATCAGACTCACAATGCTCGGTATCTCGTCGACAATGGGGCGGCCATCATGATCCCTCAAACCGAGCTGTCCGCGGAGCGCCTCGCCGAAGAGATTACCGCGCTCATGCAGGAGCCGTCCCGGTTGAAGGGCATGGCTGAGCGTGCGTCAGCCCTGGCGAAGCCGGACGCGGCCGAAGTCGTTGCCGAGATCTGCCTGAATGAGGTCGACCGTGAAGCTGCCTGAACAAATTGCGGGACAGTACGGAATGAATCGCATACGGCGGATTCACTTCGTTGGGATTGGTGGTACCGGAATGTGTGGTATTGCCGAGGTTCTCCTGAATCTGGGGTATCAGGTCTCGGGATCGGATCTCAATGAAAATGCCAATACGCGGCGCCTAGCTGAACTCGGTGCGAAAATATTTTTCGGTCATGCGCCAGAGCATATCGCGGAATCCGAAGTTGTGGTCGTATCCAGTGCTGTCAATCGATCCAATGTGGAAGTCGATGCGGCACGTTCTCAGAAAATTCCGGTTATTTCGCGAGCGGAGATGCTCGCGGAGCTGATGCGCTTCCGCTACGGCATCGCCGTAGCCGGCACTCACGGCAAAACCACGACCACCAGCCTGACGTCCAGCGTACTTGCCGAGGCCGGGCTCGATCCGACGTTCGTCATTGGCGGGCGCCTCAACAGCGTAGGCACCAATGCTCAATTGGGTAAAGGCTCGTATCTGGTGGCCGAGGCGGACGAAAGCGATGCCTCGTTTTTATATTTGCAGCCGATGATTGCCGTGGTCACCAATATCGACCGGGACCACATGGAGACCTACAGCGGCGATTTCGGCAGACTGAAGAAGGCTTTTGTCGAGTTTTTGCATCATGTGCCCTTCTACGGTCTAGCAGTCCTGTGCCTGGATGATCCGGGCGTCAGGGATATTCTGCCGGAGATTAGCAAGCCGATGAAAACCTATGGTTTTAGTCCGGACGCCGACATTCGTGCCGTGAATATCCGTCAGGATGGGCTACGCTCGCATTTCACGGTGCTGAGATCGAGTTACGACGAACCACTCGAGGTGAGTCTGAATCTGCCGGGGCGGCATAACATACTAAATTCCCTGTCCGTAATCGCGGTGGCGGGAGAGTTGGGTATTTCCGACGACACCATACAGAGGGCTTTGACGGGATTTCGGGGTATCGGACGGCGTTTTCAGATCAATGCCGAGGTGCCTTTCGGTGGCTCGGTCGTCACTTTCGTCGACGATTATGGGCATCACCCTCGAGAAATTGCGGCGACCCTCGACTCGGCCCGGCAAGCCTGGCCGGATCGCCGGCTGGTATTGGTGTTTCAGCCGCATCGCTACACGCGAACGCGCGATTTGTTCGAAGATTTTGTGCAGGTCCTATCCAGAACCGACGTTCTGATGCTGCTCGACATCTATTCCGCCGGCGAGGCGCCATTGATCGGCGCGGACGGGCGGGCGTTATCCCGAGCGATTCGGGTGCGAGGCCAGATCGATCCGGTGTTTGTCGAGAAGGTCGATGATTTAGCTGAAGTTCTGCCGGGCATCGTAGAGCCGGGCGACGTCGTTTTGACACTTGGGGCCGGAAGTATCGGCCAGGTTGCCGTCGAATTGCCGTTGTGCTTGAGCGACATACGGGTCGGAGCAATCCAGTGACGGCAGTCTGCGAGGATGGGGTAAGCGCATCCAGCCCGCTCGGCCTAAGGGGCGAGATGCGTTATAACGAGCTGCTGGCGAACCACACCTCTTGGCGGGTCGGTGGGCCGGCCGACCGCTTTTATTTGCCGGCCGATGCGGGCGATCTGCTCCTGTTTCTGCGCTCGCTTCCTCCTGATGAGCCAGTTTTATGGTTGGGCTTGGGCAGTAATCTGCTGGTTCGGGATGGCGGCATTAGGGGTACGGTTATCTGTACCCGCAACCGTTTGAGAGAACTCCGGTGCGTTGATCACGGACGCATTTATGCTGAGGCGGGTGTGCCGTGCGCTCACGTTGCCCGATTTTGTTCGGAACAGGAACTCACCGGCGCCGAATTCCTGGCGGGAATTCCAGGCACTATGGGTGGGGCCTTGGCAATGAATGCAGGTGCATTCGACGGCGAAACATGGCCGTTGGTGGCCCGGGTGTTAACGGTCGATCGCTCCGGTACGCTGCGAAGCCGTAGTCCGAGCGACTTTCTGGTCGGCTATCGCAGCGTAAAAGGTCCCGAGAATGAATGGTTCTTGGCTTGCGAGCTCCAGCTTCAGTCTGGTGACGCTGTGGCTAGTCGGGAGCGGATCAGAACGTTGTTGGCTAAGCGGAGTGCGTCGCAGCCCGTCAATCTGCCGAATTGCGGTTCGGTGTTTCGGAATCCGGAAGGCGATTATGCGGCACGCCTTATCGAGGCCTGTGGCCTCAAAGGGTATCGTATGGGCGATGCGTGCGTTTCCGAGAAACATGCCAATTTCATCATCAACACCGGCGCGGCCAAGGCGGCGGATATCGAGGCTCTGATACAGCTCATCCAGGCGACGGTAGAGCAGACATTCGGCCAGCGCTTGATTCCCGAGGTTCGGATCGTAGGCGAAGAAACGATGAGGAGAGATTAATGAGCAAGCGAATCCAGAAATCGGCCGAATTTGGACGTGTTGCCGTCTTAATGGGCGGTGCCGCCGCCGAACGTGACATTTCTTTGAAGAGCGGTCAGGCGGTGTTGGCGGCTTTGCTGAAAAATAACATCGATGCCGTCGGGATCGACGTAGCGAAAAACCCGATACAGCCGCTTCTCGAACGACGTTTCGACCGTGTATTCAACGTCATCCATGGACGGGGCGGCGAAGACGGCGTTTTGCAAGGGGCACTGGAAGCATTGGGATTGCCCTACACCGGCAGCGGCGTATTGGCATCGGCCTTGAGTATGGACAAGCTTAGGACCAAGCTGTGCTGGCTCGGGGCAGGACTGCCAACGCCGCGTTGGATGAAGCTTCAAGGGCCGGAAGACGTGGATCGATGCGCGGATCTGTTGGGGTTCCCGGTAATCGTGAAACCCGCTGAAGAGGGCTCCAGCATTGGAATGGGGCGGGCCGAAAATAAAATCGAGTTAAGGGAAGCATGGGAACGCGCTTCACACTATAATTGCGCGGTTTTTGCGGAGACCTGGATTGTAGGGCGGGAATTTACAGCCGGTGTGCTCGACGGCGAGCCGCTGCCGTTGATCCGTTTGGAAACACCTCATGCATTTTACGATTTCGATGCCAAATATCGCGCTGAAACAACCCGTTATCACTGTCCTGCTGGACTTGCGCCCGATGAGGAAGGCGCACTCCAAAAGCTGGCTTTGCAGGCTTGCGATACGCTCGGCGTGACCGGTTGGGGACGGGTGGATCTTTTGGTCGATCGAGATGGCCGGCCGTGGCTGATTGAGGTCAATACCGTTCCCGGCATGACCGATCACAGTTTGGTTCCGATGGCGGCGAAAGTGGCGGGCTTATCGTTCGAGGAATTGACGTGGCGAATATTGGAAACGAGCTTTCCGTGTCGTGGAGAGGGTGATGCCGGAGCTTAGAAAGGTGCCCGTAAGGGCATTGTTCTTTTGTGGGCTTCTGGCTTTCTGCGGTCTGGCCGCGATGAGCATCGATCTCGATCAACTCAAGGGGTTCATGCCCATACGTTATGTGCGCGTGGAAGGGGAGATACGAAATATTGATGCGACGGAGTTCACGAAGACTTTGCTGCCATGGGCCCAAGCCGGATATTTCCTGGCTGATATGCATGGCATAGAAGAAACCGCCAAATCGTTTCCCTGGATAGACAGTGTTCAGGTTGCTCGGCTTTGGCCCGATACCTTGCTGCTCAAAATCGTAGAACAAAAACCGGTTGCCCGTACGAGCGACGGCAGTTTGATCAATTATCGCGGGGGGCGGTTTTCGCCCGGAAACGTCCAATCCTATGCGAACTTGCCGATGCTCGATGGCCCCCTCGGGCAGGAAAAACAGCTGCTGAAAATGCTTTATCTGCTGAACGAAAAGTTGAAGCATAAAGGTATGCGGATCGATGCCTTGAAGCTCACCGGTCGAAGGGCATGGAGCGCTCATCTGACCAGTGGAGTGGAAATCGAATTCGGAAAACAAGATCCGGCTCTCGCTCTGGAGCACTTATTGGCGCTGTTGCCGCGTTTGGGTGAGGCGCGCATCGCAGCACTCCAGAAAGTGGATTTGCGCTATCCGAACGGGTTCGCGGTGATCTTCAAACCGCAATCCCAAGCGGATCTCGTTTCTCTGACTCAACCCGATGGCGTCGAATGCCGCCGAATTCGGAGCAGGATGTATACCTGACTTGAATTAAAAACAAAGATTCATCGCAATGGCTAGAAAATCAGATCGGAATCTCATCGTTGGCTTGGATATAGGTACGTCCAAGGTGGCTTGCATCGTCGGTGAGATAAACGAGGACGGCGAAATTGAGGTGGTTGGGATCGGTACTCATCCATCCCGTGGCCTTAAAAAAGGTGTGGTGGTCAACCTGGAGACCACAGTGCAATCAATTCAGCGTGCCGTTGAGGAAGCCGAGTTGATGGCGGGGTGCCGGATTCAGTCGGTATATGCGGGCATCGCGGGTAGCCATATCAGCAGCATGAATTCGCATGGCATCGTCGCCATCAAGGAAAAGGAGGTAACCCAGAGCGATGTGGATCGTGTGATCGATTCGGCGCGCGCGGTTGCCATTCCGGCGGATCAGAAAATTCTTCACATCCTGCCGCAAGAGTTCGTAATCGATAGGCAGGAGGGTATCAAGGAACCGGTCGGGATGTCGGGAATCCGGCTTGAAGCCAGGGTGCATATCGTAACCGGCGCGGTCAGCGCGGCGCAGAACATCGTTAAATGTATTCGTCGCTGCGGCTTGGACGTCGAAGACATTATTCTGGAGCAGCTTGCGTCCTGCTCGGCGGTGCTCACCGAAGATGAGAAGGATCTTGGCGTTTGTTTGGTGGACATCGGCGGGGGAACAACCGATGTGGCCGTGTTTACCGATGGGGCCATTCGCCACACGGCCGTTATTCCTATTGCCGGGGATCAGGTGACCAACGATATAGCGGTGGCGCTGCGGACGCCAACCCAGTTCGCTGAAGAAATTAAGATCAAGCACGCTTGTGCGCTAACCCAGTTAGCCAAGCTGGAGGACACCATCGAGGTGCCCAGCATCGGCGATAGGCCGGCGCGCCAGATTTCCCGCCTGAATCTGGCTGAGATCGTCGAGCCACGCTATGAAGAGCTGTTGCTGCTGGTGCAGCAGGAACTGCGCCGAAGCGGTTTCGAGGATTTGATCGCGGCCGGAATCGTGCTGAGCGGCGGCAGCGCTAAGGTCGAGGGATTGGTCGAGCTGGCAGAAGAAATTTTCCATATGCCGGTGCGCCTGGGTTTGCCGCAGTATGTCACCGGGTTGACCGATGTGGTGAGAAATCCGATTTACGCGACGGGCGTCGGACTGCTTCTATTCGGCAAGCAGCACCAGACGCTGGCGGGGAGATATATGCCTTTGGGAACGGGCTTTAGAGGGTTATGGGCAAGGATGAAAAGTTGGTTTACGGGTAATTTTTAGGATTGAAAATTCCTCGGAGTGGAAATGCGTTTAAGACGGGGTGGAAACAATGCAATTCGAATTAGTGGATTCTTATAGCCAAAACGCGGTTATCAAGGTCATTGGCGTCGGCGGCGGGGGGGGGAATGCTCTCAACCATATGGTCAACAGCCATGTCGAAGGGGTTGAATTCATATGCGCCAATACCGATGCGCAAGCGCTGAAGAACATAAGGGCCAAATCGGTCATTCAATTAGGCAATGCTCTAACCAAGGGATTGGGGGCCGGAGCGAATCCAGAAATCGGCCGCCAGGCCGCGCTGGATGACCGTGATCGCATCATGGAAGTTCTGGAAGGGGCGGACATGGTATTTATTACGGCTGGTATGGGTGGTGGAACTGGAACCGGCGCAGCTCCGGTCATTGCCGAGATTGCCAAGGAAGCCGGCATTCTTACGGTTGCCGTGGTCACCAAGCCGTTTCCGTTCGAAGGCAAGAAGCGGCGCAGTGTGGCGGAAAAAGGCATCGAGGAACTCGGTCAGTTCGTCGATTCGCTGATTACGATTCCGAATGAGAAGCTGTTGCCGGTATTGGGCAAAGACGTCAGCTTGATCAATGCCTTTGCTGCGGCTAATGACGTATTGCTCGGAGCGGTGCAAGGCATCGCCGATCTGATCACCCGGCCGGGGCTCATCAACGTGGATTTTGCCGATGTGCGCACGGTGATGTCCGAGATGGGCATGGCTATGATGGGTACCGGTGTGGGTACCGGCGAGCATCGTGCCCGCCAGGCAGCGGAAAAAGCCATCGCCAGCCCGTTGCTCGAAGACATCAATCTTCAAGGTGCGCGTGGCGTCCTGGTCAATGTTACCGCCTGCCAAACCCTCTCGATCGGCGAATTCAGCGAGGTGGGCGATGCCATAAGAGACTTCGCTTCGGATGACGCTATCGTTGTGATCGGTACGGCCATCGATCCAGAGTTGGACGACGAGGTGCGCGTCACCGTGGTGGCGACCGGGCTGAATAATCAGCGGCAGGCGAACGAAGCGACGATCAAATTGGTGCATAAGCACACCGGTGAAATCGATTATGATCAATTGCAGCGTCCGACCGTAATCCGTAAGCAGCCTAAGCATGAGGTTCGGGCGGAAACGAAGAAAGATATGGATCTCGATTATTTGGATATTCCAGCATTTTTGCGCCGTCAGGCCGATTGAGAGATCGGCTCGGATAGCGAGGACGCTTCAGTCCGCCCCCACTAGTCTGAGCCCTGCTTAGTTCGTATGCTTGGGTAGTTTAACGGTGCAGGGCTATAGAAAGATTTCTGGGGATAGTCAGACAAGATAGGTGAATCGAATGATCAGGCAAAGAACACTTAAGAATGTCATCAGAGGTACCGGAGTCGGGTTGCACACCGGAGAGAAGGTTTATCTGACCCTTCGTCCGGCTGCACCTAACGTAGGTATCGTATTCCGCCGCGTGGATTTGCCTGAACCCGTCGTTATCGAAGCGAGGCCGGAAAATGTCGGCGAAACGACCTTATCGACAACCCTCGTCAAGGGCGACGTAAAGATTTCTACCGTAGAGCATCTTTTATCGGCGTTCGCAGGGCTCGGCATCGACAATGCTTATGTCGATGTCAGTGCGCCGGAAGTCCCCATCATGGATGGTAGCGCCGGCCCGTTCGTGTTTCTCATTCAATCAGCCGGCGTCGAGGAGCAAAACGCACCGAAGCGTTTCATTCGGATAAAACGCAAGCTCAAGGTTGAAGATGGCGACAAATGGGCCAGTTTCGAGCCTTATGAGGGTTTTAAAGTCACTTTTACGATTGATTTCGAACACCCGGCGTTTCGGAAGGACGCGCAAACGGCTAGCATCGATTTTTCATCGACATCTTTCGTAAAGGAAGTAAGCCGCGCTAGAACGTTTGGCTTTATGCGCGATATTGAAGCCTTGCGTAAGCGTAGGCTGGCCCTGGGCGGCAGCATGGACAACGCGATCGTGGTGGATAACTACCGCGTTCTGAACGAAGATGGGCTGCGCTACGCCGATGAGTTCGTAAAGCATAAAATCCTGGATGCTATCGGGGACCTTTATCTTTTGGGGCACAGTCTAATCGGTTCGTTTACCGGCCATAAATCCGGACACGGCCTGAACAATCGATTGCTTATGGAACTACTTAGACAGAAAGATGCTTGGGAATCGGTGACCTACATGGAAGACGACGTTTTGCCGATTTACTTCATGAGGGCGGCTCAGGCTGCTGGTTGATTTCCCTCTCCATTGGGATCTTGTTCGGTCCTGACGAGCGATTGAATCCAAAGTTGTCGAAGTGCGGCAGGGATGCCGATTTTCATCGAGCTGCCGAGTTGGACTCTCGCGCACAACCGTGATTTCGGTCATCAGACGGGAGAGAAACGATCCCCGTCGGCTGAATCTTCAAAGTCGTTTTTTAATTAATTTTCTTTTCTGGCAGCGTTCCTGAGCGCCTGCACCGTTCCACTCAGCCGCAGCAGCGCTTCCTTAAGTTCCCCGGAGGATGTCGATGACGCGCTGCTTTTCAGTAGTTCGGCGACGAAGCCGGGCGGCGAGACGAAATCTGGTTTGCCGCGAGGTTTTGCGGCTACCGGAAGCACGTTACGAATCAGCAGATCTCTGAACCGTTGCCCGGTTGCTTGCTCGATTCTGGGCAGAAGGTGTAGGGCATAAAATCGAATTTGGGAGGCCCAAGCCGGTGAGTCTACGTAAAGAATCAATTGGTCCGGCTTGATTACACAGTCCACGCAATGGTCCGCAAGAAACCCCGGTAGTGCTTTCCGTGCCACGTCAAGTACGCGGTGGTGCTTTTCGATCTGGGTACGGATTGCTCGGATTGTGGCCCCTTGAAATAGACCTGTAACGGATTCGGGTTGGCGCATCTTGGAAATCAGTCGGACATTCAAGTGGTGGTTCGCCGAATCACATCCGGCGGAAGTTGTCAGTTTTCACTCAAGTTCTCGGCAATGTCTGATATCACTCTCGACTCATTATAAATACCATGGTTTTGCGGTATCATCGTTAGATTATTTTTCGTTTGGACTCGGAATTAAACCGCAATGCTAGGCAAGCTAGTAAAGAAAATCGTTGGTAGTCGCAACGAGCGAATCGTTAATAGAAAAAGAAAACTCGTCAAGAAGATCAACGCGTTGGAACCTCAGTTCCAGAATCTATCCGATGAGGCATTACGACGAAAAACCCAAGAATTCAGGGATCGTCTGAACGACGGTGATACCCTTGACGCGCTACTGCCAGAGGCCTTCGCTGCCGTCAGGGAGGCGTCTCGGCGTGTCTTGAACATGCGCCATTTCGACGTTCAGTTGATCGGCGGGATGGTGCTCCATGACGGGAAGATCTCGGAAATGAAGACTGGCGAAGGCAAGACGCTGGTCGCTACCTTGGCCGCTTATCTGAATGCGTTGCCCGGTAAAGGCGTACATGTCGTCACGGTCAACGATTACCTGGCGCGTCGGGACTCAGAGTGGATGGGGAAAATCTACAACTTCCTGGGACTCTCCGTAGGTGTCATTGTCAGTGGACTCAGCTCGGAGCAGCGCCGTGAATCCTACGCGGCCGACATTACCTACGGCACCAATAACGAGTTCGGCTTCGATTACCTCCGGGACAATATGGCTTTTTCCCGAGACCAGAGGGTGCAGCGGGAGAAATATTTTGCGATCGTCGACGAGGTCGACTCCATTCTGATCGACGAGGCCCGGACGCCCCTGATTATTTCGGGGCCGACCGAAGACCGCAGCGACCTTTACCATAAGATCAACGCGCTTATTCCTCATCTCAAGCGTCAGGAAAAGGAAGGCGCTCGCGGCGATTACACTGTCGACGAAAAATCTCGGCAAGTCTATCTCACAGAAGAGGGCCATGAGCGCATCGAGCAGTTGCTGGTCCAGCAGGGACTGATCAACGCAGACGAAAGTCTATACGACGCCGTCAACATCAGGCTCATGCATTACATCAATGCCGGATTGCGTGCCCACGCGCTGTTCCAGCGAGATGTTGACTATATCGTTCGGGATAGTCAGGTCATCATCGTGGACGAATTTACCGGCCGTGCGATGCCGGGACGTCGCTGGTCCGAAGGGCTGCATCAAGCGGTCGAGGCGAAGGAGAATGTGCCGGTTCAAAATGAGAATCAGACTCTAGCCTCCATCACTTTCCAAAACTATTTCCGCCTGTACGAAAAATTGTCCGGTATGACCGGTACGGCCGATACCGAAGCGCCGGAGTTTCATCAGATCTACGGGCTCGAAGTTGTCGTAATTCCGCCCAACAGGCCCATGGTTCGCCAAGATCTCGGTGATCTCGTCTATCTCACCGTTCGGGAAAAATACGGCGCCATCATCGAGGATATCCGCGAGTGCGTGAAACGCGGCCAACCGGTGCTGGTGGGAACCACGTCTATCGAGAACTCGGAATTCTTAGCGGCTTTGCTGCGTAAAGAGGGCATTCCGCATCAAGTGCTGAATGCCAAGCATCACGAACAAGAGGCCCATATCATCGCGCAAGCCGGTAAACCCGGAGCGATAACTATCGCGACCAACATGGCCGGCCGCGGCACCGATATCGTTCTCGGCGGCAGCCTGGAAGAGGATTTGGCGAGAACCGACCCCAACGATCAGGGAACCATCGCTCGCTTGAAGGAGGAGTGGAAGGTCCGTCACGCTCAGGTTGTAAAAGCGGGCGGCTTGCACGTCATCGGATCGGAGCGGCACGAATCGCGGCGCATCGACAACCAGTTGCGAGGGCGCTCAGGACGGCAAGGTGATCCCGGCTCATCACGGTTTTATCTGTCCCTGGAAGATCCGTTGATGCGCATTTTCGCTTCCGATCGCGTAGCTGTGCTGATGCAGAAGCTAGGAATGAAGGAAGGCGAGGCAATCGAACACCCGTGGGTGACGCGGGCGATCGAGAGCGCTCAGCGCAAGGTCGAGGCGCGAAACTTCGATATTCGTAAGCAGTTGCTGGACTATGACAACGTCGCCAACGATCAGCGCAAGGTGGTTTACCACATGCGTGACGAGCTGATGGAGGCTGAGGATATTTCCGAGGCGATTGCGAGCATGCGTCAGGATGTCGTTGGACAGATATTTGTTCAATTTATTCCGCCGCACACTTTGGAAGAGCAGTGGGATGTCAAGGGATTGGAGGAGGCGCTGTTGCGCGAAATCGGAGCGAAGCTGCCCGTGCAGCAGTGGCTGGATGAGGATGCGCGACTGGATGAGGAGCACTTGCTGAATAAAATCGTCGACCAACTGGACACGATTTATCAGGAAAAGAGCACCACCATTGGCGAATCGGTGATGCGCCATTTCGAAAAAACGGTCATGCTTCAGGTCCTCGACAACGCCTGGAAAGAGCACTTGGCAGCCATGGATCACCTGCGCCAGGGCATCCATCTGCGGGGTTATGCGCAGAAGGATCCGAAGCAGGAATATAAGCGCGAAGCATTCGAAATGTTCACCTCCATGCTGGACGGCATCAAACACGAGGTCATGGGCATTGTGTCCAAGGTCCAAGTGCATAGCGAAGAGGAAGTGAACGTCATGGAGGAACAGCGCCGTGCCGCACCTCAAGAAATGCATTTCCAGCATGCTGAAGCGCATGCACTGACTGCAGAACCCGAAGAGGCGGAAGTCGAGGAGAAGCCGGTGGTCAAACCTCGGCCAGCACAGCCTTATATCCGGGACGTCGCCAAAGTCGGGCGCAACGAGCCTTGCCCCTGCGGTTCCGGGAAGAAATTCAAGCACTGCCACGGCAAATTGGATTGAAATCGTCACCTATGAGCTTATTGAGCGAAGAGTTGACCCTGCCGGCCGTAAAAGGCGTTCGGCTCGGCGCGGCATGCGCCGGCATCAAGCGGAGCGATCGCGACGATGTCGTGGTGATCGAAGCGTCCGAGGGTTCTGCCTGTGCGGCCGTTTTTACCCGAAATGCCTTCTGTGCCGCGCCGGTCATCGTGGCTCGAGAGCATCTCGCTTATCGTCCACGCTGGCTTCTGATCAATTCCGGAAATGCCAATGCCGGCACTGGCCAACGTGGACTGGATGACGCTCACCGAACCTGTCAGTCCTTGGGACAGCTGGTCGGCTCCCCGGCCGAGCAGGTACTCCCTTTCTCGACCGGCGTTATCGGCGAATATCTTCCTGTGGAAAAGATCGAATCGGCTTTGCCGCAGGCTTTGAGCGCCTTGGACGAGGCGGGATGGGCACGGGCGGCGCGAGCCATCATGACGACCGATACGCGGCCCAAGGGTGCAAGCCGAACTATCGAGCTGGCGGGAGTACCGGTGACCGTCACCGGCATCGCTAAAGGTGCCGGCATGATTCAGCCTGATATGGCAACCATGCTGGCTTTCATTGCGACCGATGCAGCCGTAGATTCGGCCAGTTTGCAGGCGTGTTTGAGCGAAGCTGTCGATGGCTCTTTTAACTTGATTACGGTAGATGGCGACACCTCGACCAACGATGCTTGCGTCCTCTTGGCAACCGGCGCGGCCGGTAATCCCGAACTCGATCGGCAGAGTGCAGCTTTTTCTCTTCTGGCCCGAGCGGTGCAGGAGGTTTGCGAAGACCTGGCCGAAGCGATCGTGCGGGACGGAGAAGGCGCCACCAAGCTGATGCGGATCGCAGTCGAAGAGGCTAGCGACGAAGCTGAAGCGCGCAATGTGGCCAAGACCATCGCCCATTCGCCCTTGGTCAAAACCGCTTTTTTCGCCAGCGATCCTAACTGGGGCCGTATCCTGGCTGCGATCGGTCGTTCGGGCTGCGCCGATCTTGATATATCCGGCGTTTCGATATGGTTGGGAAGCGTGCTGATCGTGGAAAACGGCGGACGCGCCGCGAGCTACACCGAGGAAGCCGGGCGAGCCGTTATGTCTGACAATGACATCCTGATTCGGGTCGCACTGGGGAGGGGGAACGCGCGTCAACGGGTTCTCACCTGTGATTTTTCTTATGATTACGTCCGCATTAACGCGGAATATCGAACTTAAACTCCAGACCTGAGCTTTAGGCCCGTGAACGGTTGCTCCGAGCTGCACGTAGCCGCCGGTGTCATCCGGAACGGCTGCGGCCAAATTCTCATTGCGCGGCGTCTCGCCCATGTTCATCAAGGGGACCTTTGGGAGTTTCCGGGCGGCAAGCTGGAACCCGGTGAAACCGCCAAGAAAGCGTTGTGTAGGGAAATTCAGGAGGAGCTAAACCTCAAGGTCATAGAGGCATCGCCCTTGATTCGGATTCGTCACGCCTATCCGGAGCGACGCGTGCTGCTTGATGTGTGGCGGGTAGATCGGTTTGAAGGAACACCAATCGGTATGCAGGGACAGCCGATTCGTTGGGTTCTACCCGATGAATTGCCCCGCTTCGCTTTTCCTACTGCGAATCGGGCTATTGTAACGGCTGCCAGGCTTCCTGATCAGTATGCGATCCTGGATGATGAATCAGGCGATGAGCTCATTTTGCGCGAGCGCTTGCATGATCTGGTGTCGTGTGGAATCGGTTTGGTCCAGTTACGGGCGCGTCAATTGGATATGCACCAATATGAGGCGTTGGCACGGTATGCTGTTGGATATTGCCGGGCGCGGGGCGTGCCCTTATTACTGAATGCGGATCCGGGCTGGGTTGCCCGGACATCGGCTGCAGGCGTTCATCTTACGGCACAAAGGCTTATGAGCTTGAGTGAACGGCCTTTGGAGAAGGCCCGGTGGGTTGCCGCATCTTGTCACAATCTCCGTGAGTTGAAACAGGCGGAGCGAATCGGCGTCGATCTGGCGGTTCTTGCCCCTGTGCTACCTACGGCGACGCACCCCCATACGGTGCCCTTAGGGTGGGAAACCTTCGCTGAGTTGGTCGACCAGATAAACATACCGGTTTTCGCGTTGGGCGGGCTATCTCGGGCAGATTTGGAGGTCGCGAAGTTCCACGGAGCTCAGGGAGTGGCAGGTATCCGCGGATTTTTCCGGGTGGCTGCACCAAAATAGATCTTAATAAGCGGTGTGCACCAATATGGTGCATGTCTGTTTTGTGAAAAAATTGTTGCACTATTGTAATTCCGGGGGATAAAAGCTTTTTTCCATTGGTATGATTTTTGTTTATTAACCCGCTTGAGATTTTTACAACCCTAACGTTTGGGAGAAAAAGAATGACGCCACAAGAAGTGCTTCAGTTAATGAAGGATAAGGAGGTCAAATTCGTTGATTTGCGGTTTGCCGACACTCGGGGCAAGGAACAGCATGTTTCCGTTCCGGCTCATAGTGTGGACGAGGACATGTTCGAAGACGGCAAAATGTTTGACGGTTCGTCTATCGCGGGCTGGAAGAGCATCAACGAGTCGGACATGATTTTGATGCCGGATCCGACGACAGCGGTTATCGATCCGTTTTTCGACGATCCGACCCTAATTTTGCGTTGCGACATCGTCGAGCCCTCTACCATGCAGGGTTATGAGCGCGATCCTCGCTCCATCGCCAAACGCGCCGAAGCTTACATGAAATCTACGGGCATTGCGGATACGGCGCTGTTCGGGCCGGAGAACGAATTTTTCGTATTCGACGACGTGCGCTGGGGCGTTTCCATGCAGGGTTCGTTCTATAAAGTCGATTCCGAAGAAGCCAGCTGGAATACCGAGAAAGTTTACGAAGACGGCAATATCGGCCATCGTCCCGGTATCAAAGGGGGTTATTTCCCGGTGCCGCCCGTCGATTCCATGCAGGATTTGCGCGCGGCAATGTGCAATACGCTAGAAGACATGGGGCTAGTCGTCGAGGTTCATCACCACGAGGTGGCGACCGCAGGACAGTGCGAAATCGGCGTCAAGTTCGGCACATTGGTCCGTAAGGCGGATGAAGTGCTTACCCTCAAATATGTGGTACACAATGTCGCCCATGCTTACGGTAAAACCGCCACCTTTATGCCGAAACCATTGGTCGGCGACAACGGTAGCGGCATGCACGTTCATCAGTCACTGGCCAAGGGCGGCGTGAACTTGTTTACCGGCGATCTGTACGGTGGTCTCTCTGAACTGGCTTTGTTCTACATCGGTGGCATCATCAAGCACGCCAAGGCTTTGAACGCCTTCTGCAATCCCTCCACCAACAGCTACAAACGCTTGGTGCCGGGTTTCGAAGCGCCGGTCATGTTGGCTTACTCGGCGCGCAACCGTTCGGCGTCCATCCGGGTTCCGTATGTCACCAATCCTAAGGCACGCCGCATCGAGGTTCGTTTCCCGGATTCCACCGCCAACCCGTATTTCGCTTTCGCCGCCATGCTGATGGCGGGTTTGGATGGCATCCAGAACAAGATCCATCCGGGCGATGCCATGGATAAGGATCTTTACGATCTGCCGCCGGAAGAGGAAAAGAGCATTCCGCAGGTTTGTCATGCGTTCGATATGGCGCTGGATGCATTAAACGCGGATCGCGAATTCCTGACCCGCGGCGGTGTCTTCACCAACGATGCGATCGATGCATACATCGACCTCAAGATGCAGGAGGTTACCCGTCTGCGTATGAGCACGCATCCGGTTGAATACGATATGTATTACAGCCTCTAAGTGCTACTCGGTTCGAATCTGAAAACGCCCCTCAACGGGGCGTTTTTTTTGTCCGCAGTATTTTCGAAGATGCGATGGAGAGTTGTGAGCGACGAGTTGGATTATCGATATGCTTAAACTCTGAAACTGCTTCATACGGAACAGATGTTCCGGCAAACTGGTCCAAAGCGCACTGTAATGGTGCATGTTTGTACTATGAACCGCACTCCGGTGCCGTGTCTTTATCTTCAGGTTTATCGGTGCTTGGGCGCTCCCGTTCGAAAGAAGGTATTCACAGAATTGTTGGCCCCTATTTTGCTTTGCAACCCTCAATGAATAACCCAGATCCAGTCCCACTATATCAACGGATTCTCGATCATTTGACGGACGCGGTGTTGGTCTTTGATCCCGCTTACCGTTTGGTTTACATCAATGTAGCCGGGGAAATGCTATTTGCAGTGAGCGCGCGACAAGTGCTGGGTACGGGCGCCAAAGAGCTGTTCTTTCTATACGATCAGAATATCGAGAGAGACTTGAAACGGACCTTGCAGCAAGGAGAGTCGTTGACTAAGCGAAATTTGTCGCTGGGTCTCCCGTCTCAAGCCATTACGGTCAATTTTACGATCACGCCGATGCTGGAACAGGATAAGCCGGTTGCCGCACTAGTGCAGATCGAGCAGGTGGATCGGCATTTGCGCATTTCTATGGAAGAACAGCTCCTGGCACAGCAGAACGCCGCTCGTATGCTATTGCGAGGATTGGCCCACGAAATAAAAAATCCTTTGGGCGGTTTGCGCGGTGCGGCGCAGTTGCTCGACAGGGAGTTGGTCGAAGAAGAGATGCGGGAATATACGAAAATCATCATGGAAGAATCCGACCGCTTGCAATCCCTAGTTGATCGAATGCTTGAGCCCAACAAGCCGCCGCGGAAAAGCCGGCTCAATATCCACCGGGTGCTGGAGAGAGTGCGCCAGTTGGTGCAGGTGGAGGCTCCTCCAAGCGTCGTCATCGAAAGAGACTACGACCCGAGTTTGCCGTTAGTGAACGGCGACAGCGATCAGCTGATTCAGGCGATTTTGAACATCGTGCGCAACGCGGCGCAGGCAGTAGGGCAAAAAGGGCATATCCTCATTCGCACGCGCATTCACCGTCAAGTCACCATTGGTCATCGGCGCAATCCGATGGCCGTCAAGATCGACATCATCGACGATGGGCCGGGCATCAAGCCGGAGTTGCTGGGTCAGATTTTTTACCCAATGGTGACCGGGCGTGCCGACGGTACCGGTCTGGGTCTATCAATAGCGCAGTCCTTGATCAATCAGCACGGTGGACTGGTCGAGTGCTCGAGCTCCCCAGGCAACACAGTTTTCTCTATCTTCCTGCCTTTGGAGAAGGACCATGAGTAGTTCAGCCCAAGTATGGGTGGTGGATGATGATCGCTCGATCCGTTGGGTCTTAGAAAAGGCCCTGCAAAAGGCATCGATACACGCGCGTTGTTTTTCCAGCGCCGGCGGTTTGCTCGATGCTCTCGAGCAGGGCAAGCCCGATGCCATCTTGACTGATATCCGCATGCCCGGTATGGATGGGCTGGAGCTCTTGCGGCAGTTGCAGATCAAGCAACCGCAGCTTCCCATTATCATCATGACGGCGCACTCGGATCTGGAGAGTGCGGTCTCGGCTTTTCACGGCGGTGCATTCGAATATCTGCCGAAGCCGTTCGATGTGGATGATGCGGTCGATCTGGTACGGCGTGCATGCGCGCAAAGTCAACGCGCGCGGCAAGAGCACGGGCAGCCCGAGACACCCGGAAAGACGCCCGAAATCATCGGCGAGGCGCCGGCCATGCAAGAGGTTTTTCGCGCCATTGCACGGCTGGCTCGCTCCCACATAACTGTTCTGATCAATGGTGAGTCAGGTACGGGGAAAGAGTTGGTCGCCCGTGCGCTGCACCGCCATAGCCCGCGGGCCGACAAGCCTTTTATCGCGCTCAATATGGCGGCGATTCCCCGCGATCTGCTGGAATCCGAATTGTTCGGCCATGAACGCGGGGCGTTTACGGGCGCTCAAGCCCGCCGGGCCGGACGTTTCGAGCAAGCCGACGGGGGCACTCTGTTTTTGGACGAGATCGGCGATATGCCGGCGGATTTGCAGACCCGCTTGCTGCGCGTGCTGGCCGACGGCGAGTTCTTTCCCGTAGGCGCGCATGCGCCGGTCAAGGTGGATGTGCGCATTATCGCCGCCACCCACCAAAATTTGGACACCTTGGTCGCCGAGGGGCGTTTCCGGGAGGATTTGTTCCACAGGCTCAACGTCATCCGCATTCATCTGCCGCCTTTACGGGAGCGGCGCCAGGATATTCCCTTATTGCTCAATCATTTCCTCAAGGAAGCCAGCCAAGAGCTAAAGGTGGAGACGAAGGTCTTGTTGCAGGAGGTGGAGGATTACCTCGGTCGGCTCGATTGGCCGGGCAACGTGCGTCAGCTGGAGAATACCTGCCGCTGGATTACGGTTATGGCGGCCGGCAAAGAGGTTCATCTGGACGATCTGCCACCAGAGTTGCTGAGCATTAAAGCGATTACGTCTACGATTGCCGACAGTTGGGAAGATTGCTTTCGGCAATGGGTCGATAAACGTTTGAGGCGAGGGGACAGAAATGTGGCGAAGGAGGCTATAGATTCGGCCGAGGGAATTTTGATCGCGACGGCCCTGCAATTCACCCGGGGCCGCCGCCAGGAAGCAGCGAAGTTATTAGGTTACGGTCGCAACACATTAACGCGAAAGATCAGCGAGCTGAGCCTGGACGTGTAAGGGATTGGGTGCAGGCAAGTTGGCATCAACAGCGCCGGGCTTTGATGCGATAATCGCAGTTTTCAGCCTTTGTTATCTGCGTACCGCTGTAGATGAATGATCTGCTTTTCGTGCCCAATCTGAAATTGCCGAATAACCGGACCGACTATGCCAAACAAAAGTCTAGTGAATAGTAAGCGAAAACCGTGGCTGACCGAGTTGCCTGCACTGGGGCTGAAGGCCAAAGATTTGGCGCTGGATATCCGCCGTCATTTCAGCTATACGCTCGGCCGCGATAAGTACTGTGCGTCGGCGCACTACACCTATACGGCGGTCGCTTTGACAGTCCGGGACCGCTTGATGGAGCGGTGGAAAAATACGCATTACGCTTACGAGGAAGCGGACTGCAAGCGCGCCTACTATTTATCCATGGAATTCCTGATGGGGCGGACATTGAGCAATGCGATGCTCAACCTCGGGATCAACGATCCGCTAAACGAGACTTTGCACGACTTGGGGCTGGATCTCGAGGAGATCGTCGAGAGCGAGCAGGATGCCGGATTGGGCAACGGCGGGTTGGGGCGGTTGGCCGCCTGCTTCGTGGACAGCTGCGCGACACTGCAGCTGCCGGTGATGGGTTATGGCATTCGTTATGAATACGGCATGTTTCGGCAAAACATCGAGGACGGCCATCAGGTCGAGGAGCCCGATCATTGGTTGCGAAACGGTCATGTCTGGGAACTGGAGCGTCCGGAACTGACGGTACGGATACGTTTCGGCGGGCGAACGGACACTGGCGATGAATTCCAGCGGAGGCGTCGCTGGATCGATACTCAGGATGTGCTTGCGGTGCCTTACGATATTCCGATACCGGGCTACAAAAACGGTACGGTTAACACGCTGCGCCTGTGGAAGGCGGCTGCCACGGACGAATTCGACCTGGAAGACTTCAACGCGGGAGATTACACGGAGGCGGTCCGTTCCAAGAACATGGCGGAGAACATCACCATGGTGTTGTATCCGAATGATGCTAGCGAGAACGGCAAGGAATTGAGGCTTCGCCAGCAGTACTTTTTGGCTTCGGCCAGTCTGCAGGACGTTATCCGGAAATGGGTGCTGGTGCACGGCGAGGACTTTAGTCGGTTTGCCGAAAAAAATTGCTTTCAGCTCAATGACACCCATCCGAGCATCGCTGTGGCCGAGTTAATGCGCCTGTTGATGGATGAGCACGGCTTAAGTTGGGATGAGGCTTGGGCGATCACCTCGCATACCATGGCCTATACCAATCACACTCTGCTTCCCGAGGCCTTGGAAAAATGGCCAGTGCGCCTGTTTCGGCAGCTGCTGCCGCGGTTGCTGGAAATCATTTTCGAGATCAATGCACGATTTTTGGGTGAGGTCGCCAACCGCTGGCCGGGCGATTTGGACCGATTGGCACGGATGTCTTTGATCGAGGAAGGCTGGGAACAGCAAGTTCGCATGGCTTACCTGGCGATCGTCGGAAGTTTTTCCGTCAACGGGGTAGCGGAGCTCCACTCCAATCTGCTTATGCAGGGGTTGTTTCGCGACTTTTACGAGCTGTGGCCGAATAAGTTCAATAACAAAACCAATGGCATTACGCCGCGTCGCTGGCTTGCCGGATGCAATCCCAAGCTCGCCTCGTTGATTACCGAAACGATCGGCGACGGCTGGGTGACCGATCTGTCTCAGCTCTGCCGACTCGCAGCGTATGCCGATGATGCTGCCTTTCGCCAGCGCTGGAGGGAAATCAAACGCCAAAACAAAGAGCGTCTCTTGCAATATAAGAAAGCGGAACTCAGTCTGGAGATCGATTCAAATGCTCTATTCGATGTTCAGGTCAAACGGATACACGAATACAAGCGCCAGCTGCTCAATGCGCTTCATGTCATACACCTCTACGATCGGATCAAGCGCGGCGATACCGCCAACTGGACGCCGAGATGCGTTCTTTTCGGCGGTAAGGCCGCGCCGGGCTATGTCATGGCGAAGCGAATCATTAAGCTGATCAATAACGTTTCGAGCGTGATCAATCGCGATGCCGAGGCTGGCGAGCTGCTCAAAGCGGTTTTCCTGCCCAATTATCGGGTTACGGCGATGGAGTACATTTGTCCTGGCACTGATCTGTCGGAACAGATTTCAACCGCCGGCAAGGAAGCATCCGGTACGGGCAATATGAAATTCATGCTGAACGGTGCACTGACCATTGGTACCCTCGATGGTGCCAACATCGAGATTCGCCAGGAAGTGGGAGGCGACAATTTCTTCCTGTTCGGCCTCACCGCCGAGGAAGTGGAGGCAAACCGCAGCCATTATGATCCCGAGTCCGTTATCAACGGCAATGAAGACCTGCGCCGAGTGATGCATCTCTTGGAGAGTGGGCACTTCAATCAATTCGAGCCCGGAATCTTCGATCCTATCATACATGCCATAAAAAGCCCGCACGATCCCTGGATGACGGCAGCTGACTTTCCTAGTTATGTCGAAGCTCAACGCCGTGCAGCCGCTGCGTATCTCGATCAAGAACAGTGGACGAGAATGAGCATCTTGAACTGCACAGCAAGCGGTAAGTTTTCCACCGACCGTACGATTTCGGAATACAATCGCGACATTTGGAAACTGGAGCTGGTCAATCCTTTATCGGTGCGAGAAAAGTTCTAGACGTGTTCCATATTGTTCTTTACGAGCCCGAAATACCGCCGAACACAGGAAACATTATTCGCCTCTGCGCTAACAGCGGCGCATCGCTGCATCTCATCCATCCCTTGGGCTTTCGGCTGGATGACACCAAGCTACGGCGGGCCGGGCTCGATTACCGGGAATGGGCGGATGTGCGGGAATATCGGGCCTTGGGCGAATTTATCGAACAAGCTCGGCCGGACCGGCTGTTTGCACTCAGCACCAAAGGGCGGCGCTGCTATGCGGATGCCGATTTCCGGCCGAATGACGCCTTGCTATTCGGCCCGGAGTCCAGGGGCTTGCCGAACGCGCTGCTGACTTCCTTGCCAACGTCGCACCTTCTTTATGTGCCGATGAAGCCGGAAAGCCGCAGCCTCAATCTGTCGAACACCGTAGCGTTGGTGCTCTACGAAGCATGGCGGCAGAATTACTTTTCTGGAGCGGTTGAGCGGGCGTAACCGAGTCCGCCTCAAGCTACGATTTCCGATTTCGGTTCCCGCAGGAGTAGGTTATTGACGGCCTCTAAGGGGGCGAGATCCTCGTACAGGATTTTATAGGTCTGTTCGGTAATCGGCATCTCGATCCCGAGGCTTTGCGCCAGCTGGTAAATTACCTTGGTGGTGAGGATCCCTTCGATTTCCTGACCGATTTCCGCAATAACTTGTTCCCGCTTCAGCCCCTTGCCGAGACCAAGACCGAAGCGCCGGTTTCGAGATTGGTTGTCGGTGCAGGTCAAAATAAGATCGCCGACGCCGGCAAGTCCCATGAAGGTTTCTGATCTGCCGCCTAATGCCAATCCCAAGCGCATCATCTCGGCAAGTCCGCGGGTTATCAGCGCCGCGCGCGAGTTGGCGCCAAAGCCCAACCCATCGGCGACGCCGGCTGCGATGGCCAGTACGTTCTTGGTCGCGCCACCTAGCTGGACGCCGATGATATCTTCGGTGGTATAAGCCCGAAAGCGGTTGTTGTGAAGCAGTCCCGCCAGCATTTGGGCGAACTCGATCTGCCGTGACGCTACCGTAATGGCAGTCGGGAGATTGGCGGCCAAGTCGCGGGCGAAGCTGGGGCCGGATAGTACCGCTGCGGGAACGTCCGGCCCTAGAACGTCCTCCGTGACTTGGTGCAAAAGCTTTCCGCTTTGCAGCTCCAAGCCCTTCGTTGCCCATGCGATTTTGGACTTCGAAGTAAGAAGCGGGGCAAGACTTATCAGGAGGTTTCGGAATGCATGGCTGGGTACCGCGACAACGAGAATCTCAGCGCTTTCAACGGCGTCCGCGAGATTCGTGCCGATCCTGAGATTGTCCGGAAATCGGGCGCCGGGTAAGTAGCGCTCGTTGCAGCGGTCGGCGTGGAGTTTGGCCATGTGTTTCGGGTGATGGCCCCACAAGATTGTGGGATGGCCGTTGCGGGCTATTAAGAGGGCGAGGGCCGTGCCCCACGAGCCGGCGCCAAGAACTGATACAGCTGTCATGTGGAAAATGAAGGTTATCCCGTCAGTGACTGGTGGGGGCTGCGCCTTGCTGTTGCTGCATCTGCTGCATGTATAAGGCATCGAAATTGATGGGAGCAAGGAGCATGGGGGGGAAGCCACCTCTGGTCACGATATCCGAAACAGCCTCACGTGCATACGGGAAGAGAACGTTCGGGCAGTAGCTACCGATTAACGGACCGAGTTCTTGATCATCAAAGCCGGCCATCGCAAAAATCCCTGCCTGACAGACTTCTACCAAATAAGCGGTTTTTTCACCGAGTTTGACGGTTACGGTAGTGGTGAGACTGACCTCGTACAGGTTGTCCTGAAGCTTTTGCGCATTGCTCGACAGGTTGAATTCGACCTTCGGGTCCCACTTAAGCGTGAATATTTCCGGCGAGTTTGGCGTCTCGAACGAGACGTCCTTAACGTAAATCTTTTGCAAGGCAAACTGTCTTTCCGGCTGAGTGGTTTCTTCGGCCATGGATAATCCTTAACTCTTTAAAATTCGTAAGCTTGGTAAAAGGCGGGGCGGGTCGAATTACTTGCTATTCCGCTTCTTGACGACGGGGTATTTTTGGTCTTCCCATGCCAGCATACCACCCTTCATTTCAAAGACTCGGGTAAAGCCTAAACCGATCAGTTTTTTACAAGCCTGGGGAGATCGCGTGCCGGATTGGCAGGTTACGATGATAGGGTTTTGCTTGTATGCTTCCAATTCGTTGGCTCGTTCCTCGATTTTGCCCAAAGGAATGAATTTCGCGTTCTCAATATGGCCGCTGGCGTATTCATGCGGCTCGCGCACATCGACGATTACGGTGCTTTCGTCATTCATCAGGTTTACGGCTTCTGTAGGCGAGACGACTTTATGCTTACGGAAGGCGCTGTCGATAAAATCCTGAATCAGCAAAATCGTAACAATGAGCAAACCGCTGGCCATGATCCAGTGATTGCCCAAGAATTCCAACAGGCGGTCGGGTGTGACAGTCATAGAGAAAGTTCGGCTCCAACTAATGATGACAAAATACTTCTTTCATCAGCTTGATCAGCTGCAGAGTGCGCTCGTCGTCAACGTAATAGTACACGCGGTTGGCATCTTTTTTACAAGCGAGAATGCCTTTGTCGCGCAGAATCCCCAAATGCTGAGAGATATTGCTCTGGGTCGTGCCGACTTGTTCGACAATGTCTTGAACGCTGACTTTATTGTTGCCCAAGGTGCATAGAATCTTGAGCCGCAATGGATGGGACATGGCTTTCAGGCAATAGGCGGCCTGCACGATGTCAGCATCTTCCGTAATCAATATCTCGTTTGGTTGAGTCATCGGAGGCTTCGCAATGTAAGAGTTTATGCGCTCTTCAGCCGGCGTGCCCGATCAACACGGGCTTGCAAAAAAAAGTTAAAATACCGCTTCGCTTTTCCCTTTGCCTAAGCTTATGGCGCACGATTTTGAGATTCATGTTTGTTCGGTGATATCTCTGGTTTCAAGGTCTTTTTCCATCCCGCGAAAGCGTCCCCTCAGCCATTAAGTCATATTTGATCTTTCTTTTGCGGGGCAGCACAAGGCTTCTATTGCCAGGCAAACAAGCAAAAACCGAGTAGGAGATTATACTTTGAAGTTGAATCGTCCTAAACCCGTTATCCTCATCATTTTGGACGGCTTCGGCTATAGCGAAACTAAAGACTACAACGCTATCGCTCTTGCAAAAACTCCGACATGGACAAAGCTTTGGAATACTTGCCCGCATACTTTGCTCAGTTGCTCCGGTGAAGTCGTCGGCTTGCCCGATGATCAAATGGGTAATTCCGAGGTGGGGCATTTGCATTTGGGAGCCGGGCGACTGGTCGATCAGGATTTTACGCTAATCAGTAAAGCGGTTAGGGACCGTTCGTTCTACACCAATCCCGTTCTATGCGAGGCCGTAGAAAAGGCCATTCAGAACGATAAGGCGCTTCATATCTTAGGACTGCTCTCACCCGGCGGTGTTCACAGTCACGAGATCCATATTCATGCGATGGCGGAACTCGCGCTTCGGAAGGGATTGAGAAAGGTCTACGTACATGCCTTTCTGGATGGACGAGATATGCCGCCTAAGAGCGCGAGCGACTCGATCCGCGCTATGGATTCGAAATTCGCCGAGCTGGGTGGAGGTCGGATCGCGTCCATGATTGGACGGTTTTACGCGATGGATCGCGATAATCGTTGGGAGCGTATCCAGCAGGCATACGAGCTTATCGTACGGGGGAAGGCCGATTACCGTGCTGAAAGTGCGCTTGAGGGTTTGAGGCAGGCTTACGAGCACGGGGAGTCGGATGAGTTCGTCAAGGCTACGTTGATCGTTCCGGATGATGAAGTGCCGGTCACTCTTCAAGACGGCGATGTGGTCGTCTTCATGAACTTTCGGGCCGACCGTGCCCGAGAGCTGACCCGGGCGCTCAATGAGCCTGATTTTTCAGGGTTTCGGCGCGAGATCATTCCGAAGCTTGGTGGGTTCGTTACGTTAACCGAATATCATCAAGATTTTAAGTTTCCCATCGCTTATCCGCCGCAAAGCGTAACGAACTGCCTGGGCGAAGTTTTGTCGAAGCATGGTCTAACGCAGCTGCGGCTGGCCGAAACCGAAAAGTACGCTCATGTTACGTTTTTCTTCAACGGTGGAGTGGAGACGCCGTTTCCAGGGGAAACACGGATTTTAGTGCCATCGCCCAAGGTCAAGACTTACGATCTGAAGCCGGAAATGAGTGCTCCAGAAGTGACGGATGAGTTGGTCCATGCGATCGAATCCGGCAAGTATGACGTCATCATCTGTAACTATGCCAATGGCGATATGGTTGGTCATACCGGCAATCTCGAAGCATCAATCCAAGCGGTGGAGGCTCTGGATGGGGCAATGGGCCGAGTTGTCGAGGCGCTGGAAAGGGTCGGGGGTGAAATGCTGATCACAGCTGACCACGGCAATGTCGAGCAAATGATCGACCCTTCGACCGGTGAAATTCAGACGGCGCATTCGGTCAATCCGGTCCCGCTTGTATATAAAGGGACGCGCGGTGAGTTGAGCGATGAAGGAAGTTTGGCCGATGTTGCGCCAACTTTGCTTGCAATCCTTGGGATTGAAAAGCCAGCGGAGATGACGGGGCGATCGTTATTGATTTGAGGTTTGCCGTCTTGTCCCATTACCGAGTGGCACGTGTTTTATGTTTGGCCTTGGCATTTAGCATGCCTTCAGCGAGGGCAGTCTCGGAACCAGAGAATCGGGTGAATGAACTAAATTCCGTCCGAGAGCGGATCAAAACGGTGCAGAAGTCTCGGGATGCTTTAGAGTCGCGTAGACGCGCGCTTATTGCTCAATTGGGCGCCATCGAGCGGGACTACGGACATCTTGCGAAAAGGCTTAAAGAGCTTGAGATGAAAGCTCAAGCTCAATCGCGGCATTTAAGCGATTTGGAACGCCAGCGCAGCCGATTGCTGGCGGCGGTAAAAACGCAATATAAGTCTTTGACAGGACAGGCTCGTGCGGCCTACGCCGCCGGTCGCCAAGAATGGTTGAGGTTAGTGTTGGATCAGGAGAGTCCAGCCCAGCTCAGTCGTGTGTTAGCTTATTACAATTACCTGAGTCAAGCTCGATTTTCACTGTTGCGGGAGATGCAAAAGGATTTGGCGACCGCTTCGCAATTGCAGCGGGAAGTATCGGCCGAAGCGGAGCAGCTTCAATCCATCCGAGAGCAGCTAGCAAGAGAGCGGGTTGATCTGGATAAGTTCCGGCAATCCCGGCGAGAGGTTCTGGCCAGCTTGGAACATGGCCTCCAAGACAAGGACTCACAGTTGAGGCGGCTTCAAGAGGATGAAGAGCGTCTGCAAAATCTGGTTGCCGCCATTCGGCCTTCGACGGACGAATCGGAGCCAGTGCGAAATCCGTCAACCGGCAAGGGACCCTTTGCGACCCTTTATGGTCAGTTAATATATCCGACGAAGGGTTCGCTGCTTGAGCAATTCGGGAATCCACGTGCGGGTGGCCGGTGGGATGGCGTTGTCATCGGAGCGCCGGAAGGGGCGCCGGTGCGTGCCGTAGCGGCAGGTAAGGTTGCGTATTCCGATTGGTTGCGGGGCTATGGATTGCTGGCCATCATAGATCATGGTGAGGGATATATGACTCTCTACGCTTTCAATCAGAGTTTGTATAAGAATGTCGGAGACTGGGTGGACGGCGGTGATATCATCGCCACAGTCGGTGCGAGCGGCGGTCGTAAGGAGTCCGGACTTTATTTCGGCATTCGAGAGAAAGGGAGACCGGTAAACCCGATATTGTGGTGTAGTCACGGAGACTAACGGTTTTACGGATTGATTGGAGTCCTTATTCGGGGCGTTTTTGGTTGTAGGAAAATCTATGTTGCGACAAAGAAATTTTCTGGTTCTTATCTTCGGCGTTCTGCTCGGAATTTTGATCAGTACGGGCAGTAGCGTTCTTGCCGAGCGCCAGTCCAGTAGTGAGGCAAATACAATCCCCTTCGAAGGCTTGAAAACCTTTTCGGAGGTTTATGGGCGCATACGTCAGGATTACGTAGAGCCGGTAACGGACCAGAAATTGTTGGAGGACGCCATTCGCGGCATGCTTGCCGGTCTGGATCCTCATTCAGCGTATTTAGATCAGGAACAGTATAACGAGCTGAAGGTCGGTACTACCGGGCAGTTCGGCGGCTTAGGCATCGAAGTTGGGATGGAAAACGGCTTCGTGAAAGTCATCGCGCCAATCGACGATACTCCGGCACAGAAAGCTGGCATAAAGGCCGGTGATCTTATCATTCGGCTGGACGACAAGCCGGTAAAAGGCATGAGCCTGAATGACGCGGTTAAATTGATGCGCGGCGAACCGGGTAGTGAGATTGTTTTGACTGTTGTTCGTGAAGGCGTCGAACAACCGCTAAAGATCAAAATTGTACGTGATGTCATTAAAGTCAAAAGTGTAAAAAGCCGGCTTCTTGAAGAAGGATACGGCTATGTTCGCATTACCAGCTTTCAGTCAAAGACTGGAGACAATGTCATCGAGGCCGTCAACGAACTCAGAAAAGGCGGGGACTTGAAGGGTATCGTGCTGGACCTCCGTAATAATCCCGGCGGAGTTCTCAATGCAGCGGTGGCAGTTAGTGACGCCTTTTTAGAAAGCGGACTGATTGTTTATACCGACGGTCGTGTCGAAGACGCCAAGATGAGGTTTAGCGCGACGCCAAACGATGTTTTGAACGGCGCGCCTATCGTTGTGCTGATAAATTCCGGTTCGGCTTCGGCCTCGGAGATCGTGGCCGGTGCCTTGCAGGATCACAAGCGCGCCATCATTATGGGCGAAAAGACGTTCGGCAAAGGTTCGGTGCAGACAATTTTACCTACCAGTAACGGCGGCGCGGTTAAGCTGACTACGGCGCGGTATTACACACCCTCCGGACGTTCCATACAAGCCGAAGGCATTGCTCCGGACGTGCCTATCTCGAAAGTGAAGCTGGAGATGGCTGCCCAGTCCGAGTTTTCTCCAATCAAGGAAGCCGATTTGGTTAACCATCTTGAGAACGGAAACGAGAAGACGCTCAAGAAAGACGAGACCAAAGGAGGGGAGAAAAGCGAAGAGGCCTTAGCTTTGCAGGACTATCCGCTGAACGAAGCGCTCAACCTCTTAAAGGGCATCAACATCATGCGGTATGGCAATAAAAAGAACTGAGCCGCAGCATGGCTTGCGGATTGATGCGACTTTGAGGTGATTGCTCAATCATCCCCGGTTTGCCGGGGATGATTGAATTGTGGAAAGCCGTTTTTATCGGCTGACAATGATCGGGGGGGGGCTTGCCGAAGCGCGGTTTGTTTTGAATTTGCCCCAAGCCATCTGTTAAGTGCGTCGTCGATAAAGCGGCTCTTTAATGTCCGAAGCCGCTTGATATTTCACCGTGAACTCTTGTAGCGCAGGCAGCATTTCATGCAAGCTCGCGGAGTTGTTCGGCTCGAAAGCGTTTACCCCTACCCGGCTCAGAAAGAACATCTGATCCCTGATAAAGTCTCCGCGGGCCCGAAGTTCGCCGCCATATCGGTAGCGGTCCCGCAAGAGTCGAGTCAGAGAGAAACCTCGGCCATCGGTGAAATGGCGGAAGTCCAAGACGATTATCGAGAAATATTTAAGATCACCGACAACCTCTTCAAGCTTATCCTCACTGTTAAGGCGCAGCCCTAAAGGAACGCCGCAAGCGAGCAGACGATCCTTTTCGCTCTTCCAGCGTAGCAGCGAAACCGTTATGGCTTGCTCCGGCATGATTTCGTCATCGCCCAAGTGTCGCCAGTCGTTTGCGACGATATGGCCGTCTTTAATGATCTCCATAAACTCGCTCCTGGAAGGGTTGTATGCCAACACGTCGAACCGTTTCGAGAAATGCCTCGTCTTCGAGCCGCAGCTCTCGATAAGTCTGGAAAATGGCTTCTACAGCATGGGAAACTTGGTCCTTGGCCACCGAGGGACCCAGGCGGTCGCCGAGGGAGGCATCCTTGCCGGATGAGCCACCTAGGGTAATCTGGTACCACTCTTCCCCTTTTTTATCGACGCCCAAAATGCCGATGTGGCCCACGGTGTGATGCCCGCAGCCGTTCATGCAGCCCGAGACATTGATCCGGATATCGCCCAAATCGTAGAGATAGTCCAAATTATCGAAAATCTGCTGAATGCCGTTGGCAATAGGAATCGATGTCGCGTTCGCCAATGAGCAGAAATCGAGACCGGGGCAGCAGATGATATCCGTCGCCGTGCCGATGTTTGGTGTTGCCAGCTCCAGAGATTTAAGACGTTGCCAGAGCTCGTGCAAATCGGCCTGCCTGACATCGGCCAGGACGAGATTCTGCGTGTGGGTAACGCGAATTTCGCCAAAGCTATAATGATCGGCCAAATCGGCTACCGCATCCATCTGGCTTTCACTCAGATCCCCCGGCGGTTTTCCAGGCGCTTTCAAAGAGAGGACAACAACCCGATAGCCCGGCGTTTTGTGGGGAAGAGTATTGTGACGGAACCAGGCGGCAAAGTGGCTGTCCTGCGCCGTTTTTTCCGCTAACAAGGAATCATCAATTAGCGTCTCGTAGGGCGGTGGTTGGAAAAACGCCTTGATCCGTTCGATCTCTTCAGGGTCCAGCAGGAGATCGTCCTTGATTGCGGTCCATTCGGCCTCGACCATTTCGGTGAACTTTTCTTTTCCCAGTTCCTTGACCAAGATCTTAATTCGCGCCTTGAATTTGTTGTCGCGACGTCCGAAGCGGTTGTAAACGCGAAGAATTGCTTCGAGATAAGACAGTAGGTGCTTTTTTTCGAGAAAGGGCCGAATTGTCACGCCGATGATCGGTGTCCGCCCGAGGCCGCCGCCTACCAGTACTTCGAAGCCTATCTCGCCTTGATCGTTTTCAACGAGCTGCAAGCCGATATCGTGCACCTGAGTTGCGGCTCGGTCCTTAACGGCACCATTAACGGCGATCTTGAACTTGCGCGGCAGAAAACTGAATTCCGGATGGAGGGTGGACCACTGCCGGATAATTTCACAATAGGGACGTGGATCCTCGAGTTCGTCTCCGCTGACTCCCGCAAGATGATCGCTGGTGACGTTACGGATGCAATTACCGCTAGTTTGAATGGCATGCATCTGCACCGAAGCGAGATTGCTCAGAACATCCGGCACCTCTTCGAGTTTCGGCCAGTTGAACTGAATATTCTGCCGCGTCGTGAAATGGCCGTAACCTTTGTCGTAGGTTCGTGCAATGTGTGCCAGCATGCGGAGTTGGCGCGACGAGAGCAGGCCGTAAGGAACGGCAATGCGCAGCATCGGTGCATGCTTTTGGATATATAAGCCATTCATCAAGCGAAGAGGCCGGAACTGATCTTCGCTGAGCTCTCCCTTCAAGAACCGTTCAGTTTGACCCCTAAATTGAGCGGCGCGCTCATTTACTAAGGTCTGATCGTAATTGTCGTACTGGTACATATATGGAAGAAATCCGTCTGCGCTAGGCAAAAAAGCCCGAGTAATTCGGTAGGAAAAACTATAGCATGGGGGCGTAAATAGGAAAAAATAATAAAACCGGATATATCTATGAATTTACTTCATATCGGCTGTGCCTGTAAACGCCGTCCTTGCACTGCAAATCCGCCCAAATCCAAAGTGCGGAAAAAGTTTTTGGTTATTCATTCGCCAACTCTTCCTTTATATAATGCGTGGCTGTTTTGACTGGGGGCTCGTGCTGCTTGATGGCAGTGGCGCAGACGTTTTTTCAAAAACATCGAAGAGGGCTTAGCTTTGTTACGCGCATTCGTTTTACTCTCGCTGCTATTTCTTTTGCCTGATTTGGCGTCAGCCGAGGAATCGGAAGTTTTGGGGCTGACTGGCACGCATCGGGGCCTTTACTGCGTTTTGATCTTCATCATTGCGTACGCATTCGTGATGACTGAAGAATTTACCCATGTGCGAAAATCGAAACCAGTCATCCTCGCCGCTGGCATCATTTGGGCGCATGTCGCTTATCTCGCGGCCAGCAACAGCGTTCCGCCGGAGCAGGTACACAAGGCTTTCGAGCATGACCTGCGCGAATACGCCGAGTTGTTCCTATTCTTGTTAGTGGCCATGACCTACATCAATGCCATGGCCGAGCGAAACGTATTCGAGGCCCTGCGCTCCTGGCTCGTGAGCCGCAAGTTCGGTTATCGCAAGCTGTTTTGGATCACTGGCGTGATCACTTTCTTCCTGTCCTCGGTGGCCGACAACCTAACGTCGGCTCTCTTGGTAGGCGCCGTGGTGATGGCTGTAGGGGCCAACAGCCCACGCTTCGTAGCTTTAGGCTTCATCAATCTGGTGAGCGCGGCCAATGCGGGCGGTGCCTTCAGTCCTTTCGGCGATATCACCACGCTGATGGTCTGGCAAGCCGGCAAGGCGGAGTTCTTCGACTTTTTCGCGCTGTTCATTCCGTCGGTGGTGAATTTCGTCGTACCCGCGGTGTTCATGCACTTCGCGATTCCGGATGAAGCACCCAGTTTCCCGGAAGAAGAGCAGGTCAAGATGAAGGAAGGTGCCCTGGTCATTTGCGGCTTGTTCGCCCTCACCATTACCACCGCCGTCAGCTTCAAGCAATTCCTGCATCTTCCGCCGTTCTTGGGCATGATGGTTGGGCTCTCCTTTCTCATGTTCTACGGTTACCGTTTGAAGCTGCTATTTAGCGCCGAGAATGGAAGGTTCGATGTGTTTGCTCATGTCCGCGATGCGGAATGGGATACTTTGCTGTTCTTCTTCGGTGTGGTCTTCGCGGTTGGCGGTTTAGGTTACATCGGTTATTTGGAACTCGCTTCCGTGGCTATGTACGATGGACTCGGAGCGACGACGGCCAATATTCTGATCGGCGTGCTTTCCGCTATTGTCGACAACATTCCGGTCATGTTCGCGGTATTGAGCATGAATCCCGACATGGATATCTACCAGTGGATGCTCGTGACCTTGACCGCCGGCGTGGGCGGGACCATGCTGTCGATCGGTTCGGCTGCGGGTGTGGCCCTCATGGGGACCTCCCGCGGCATGTACACCTTTTTCAGCCATCTGCGCTGGACGCCGGCCATCATTGCCGGCTATGCCGCAAGCATTTTGACCCACTACTGGATCAACGGCTAACGCCGCTTAAGTTCGTTTAAACAAGGCGTAGCCGTTATCGGCGGCTACGCCTTGTGTCCGATTCACGCCTTTCCCAAGCATCGAGCAAGATTGCCACCAGCATATCGGCGAGCACGTTCACGCCGGATCGGAGCCGCGCGAGGATCCAGTCGACCGGCGCGATCAGAGGGATTGCAGCGGCTACGATAGTTTCCGGCAAACCTGACGCACTCAGCACCAGCGGAAGGATAATCAATCCCGCTTCTGGAATACCTGCGACACCGACACCGGCCATGAGTGCCGAGAGCACGATGACGGTTTGTTGTCCGGCTCCAAGCTCATAGCCTAAAGCCTGTGCTAGGAACAGCGCGGCCATGGCCTCATATAGCGTGATGCCGTCGTTATTAAGATTTGTGCCGGCGCAAACAGCAATGCGTGCAGATGAGTCGGAGACCCCGATGTTTCGCAGGCAGCGCAAGGTAACGGGCATAGCCGCCAAACTGCTGTTCGCCGACAAGCCGGTCATGATGGCATCTGCGCCTTGCTTCAGATAGACGTGCGGCGATTTTCCACCAGCCAGCCACGCCGCTAAGGGATAATAAAGGAGGCCGTGAAGACCCAGGCCAAGGGTTATCACACCGAGAAACCCACCTAAATCCGCAAAAATTTCCAGACCGGTTTTTCCGACGACTTGAGCCACGAGACCGAATACGGCAAACGGGACCATTTCGACGACCCAAGCAAGCACCTTGGCCAAAACCTGGTAGACCGACGATACAAATCCTTCTAGTGGCCGGATATCCGCGATGTCGCTCTCGCCTTGGCGATCTTTAAGCCAGCGTAGGGCGGCACCGAACAACAGGGCGAGCAGTACTACCGAAATCACGTTATTGCCGGCGAGCGGTTCGATGAGGCTTTGAGGGATGTAGGCGCCGAGGTTCTGCAAAGGATTGAGTGATGCGACCGGCACCGGTTTTGAATTTGTAGGAGCGGAGTTGCCGGAAACATGCGCGGTAAGCTGCTCTATCCGGTCCCGCCACGCCAGCCCCGGCTCTATTACGTTCATCAGAAGCAATCCAATGGCGCAAGCCACCGACACATTGATGAGGCAAATCGTCACCAGTCGTCCGCCGCTTTTTGCGGAGATGTGAGTCCGCGCGAATGCATCGAGAATGGCGAAAAGAATGAGCGGCACGGCAAGCGCCTTGAGTAGTCGGATCACGAGCATTCCAAGCTGCCCGAGATGGTCGTTTCGAAGCCCCCAGAAATAAGCTTCATCGCCTCCGAAGATGCCGAGCAACGCACCCAACGCGACACCCATCAGTACGCGTAGGGACAAGGGCCATCGTATTACTTTCATGTTCACGTTTTGTTTATCGAAAGCATGGAGATTCTCGTCTTGCCTCAAGACTGAGGCGGCTGGCGTAGCTTAAGGCGATGTCTAGGACAGTCCAAGGAGGGCGGGCAAGGTGGTCGTTTCAGCCTAGCGTGGTCTCTTATATGTGTATGTGGCTCTGATTTGCCGTCTGTGCTAGGGATTTGTCCAGATTGACGGTACTTTTGCTTGCTGCTTACATCGTTCCGATAAGGTTGTCCTCTATCTGATAACTGCCAGGATTAGAGGAGACGAAGCTCGGACAGCAATGGGCGGAGTCTTCATTCATCGGACAAGGAGGAGTCGAATCATGAGAATTATCATCTTCAGTTTGTTGTGTCTTGCCAGTCTTATCGGCTGTGACGGAGCCGGACGCTCAACCGAGAAGAAGGTTCCTGTGGATCAAGTGCCGCCGGCAGTAAGGGCAACGGCGGACAAGGCAGTGCCTGGAGTCAAATGGGAGAAAGCCGAAACGGAGACCGAACAGGGCCAGGCCATTTACGAGCTAAAAGGGCGCGATTCATCGAATCGGGAAGTCGAGGTCGAGGTGACTCCGGAGGGGGCGTTGGTGGAGGCCGAGACTGAGATTCCATTGGAAGAGGTCCCCATTGTCGTCCGTGAAGCATTGAAAGCAAGGCTGCCCAATTTTAAACCGGAAGAGGTTGAATCAGTCACCAAGGGAATCGGCCCCTCCGGATACGAATTCGAAGGACGGGACGAAAGAAATAAGAAGATCGAGGTATTTATTTCGACGGATGGAACTCAGGTGACTCTTGAGGAAGATAGCGACTGAGCGCCGTAATATCTTAAGCTTGTTAATTTTTCGTATTACTCCGCATGACCACCACACGATGGAGTCAGCGTGAGGGTAGGTAGCTGCCGCATTGCCATATTGAAATCAAGGTTCGGTTCAGTGATGGCGGCGCCAGTTTTCATCCGGCGCCGCTGATGCAGTTTTGCATTCGGTTTTTAAGGTTAGCTGGGTGTCGTGCTTGACGTGAATGCGTCGCAGGCAATGTCTTTCATGGATGCGCCCGCCAGAAAGGCTTTTTTTTGCGCGGCTTTTACCATTTCCGGGTGCCCGCACAGAAAAACTCGCCACCCCGTCAAGTTGGACACCTCGTTCAAAGCGACTTGGTGAGCCCTTCCGCTGGCGAATCCTTTCGGAGCATGTCCTCCCGAAAGGCACGGCGTATACTCGAAATTGGAGTGGATTCGGGTAAGTTCTCGCAGTTGATCGGTTAGGTAGAGACCGTTCCGACTCCGGCTGCCGTGAAACAGTCTGATCGGCCCGGTATGGCCTTGCGCAAGAGCGTCTCGAACGATGCCGTAAAGCGGAGCCAGTCCGCTGCCCGTGCCGATCAGCAGCAGGCCTTGCTCAGGCGACCCGGGTAGATAAAAGCAGTCGCCGCTCGGACCTTGAATGTCGACCGTATCACCGGGACGCAAGGCGTCGTGTACCCAATTGCTTACCTTTCCTTCCGGTACTCGCCGCACGTGAATATGAATATGAGGATCTTCAGTCGGTAGGCTGGCGAGAGAATAGCTGCGTGCCAAGTGTTTGCCCTGATACAGGTTAATAAATTGCCCGGCCCGGTATTCTATCTGTTCGTGCGATTGCAAACTGACGTGCATGATCTCGGCATTCAGAAGCTCCATGCCTACGATAGTCGCCGGAGTCCGAGCAATCTCGTGACTGGGCAACGAGACTGAAAGGCTTTCTTCCGGATTGCAAATACAAGCCAGAAAATAATTCCTTGCTTTCAGTGCTGGTTTCAGCCCTTTCTGTGAAGCTTCCGGAGGATGCCCGGCCTCCGCCCGCATCAGACAGGTTTGGCAAACACCGGAGCGACAAGCGAATGGCACGGATGCGCCGTGCTCAGTCAAGCACTCGAGGACGGATTGGCCGTCACGCAACGGATAGGTCTGTCCATCGTAGCGGATGTCGGGCATAGAGAATCTCCCCAGAATGAACGGCGAGTTATCGCCCGAGAACGTCGTTCCGCGTGCTTTCGGCGATCGCGGCAGCTTCGGCGATGAGTTCTTCCGGTACGTTGAGTTCTTGCATGGTCGCGGCGAGGTTCTCCATCACCGCGTCAAAATGGGAGTCGTTCAATCCGTTCTTGACAAGATGAGCGTGGCCTTTGCGCATGTCGAGTCCTGAATAGTGATGGGGGCCGCCAAACGCCATGGTCAAAAATGCCTTTTGCTTCGCCGCTTGTGCCGCCATATCGACGCCTTCAAAGAAATGAGCGATTCGGTCGTCGCTCAAAACTTTGCGGTAAAAAATATCGACCGCGGCATCTACCGCAGCCTCTCCCCCTAATTTTTCAAAAAGACTCTGACTCATTTAGAGTTCTCCAAAACTATGCTTTTCTGTTAATCATGCGGCATTAATACATCTTTAAGTACATAAAAAACGCGTAAATCGCGTTTGTTGTATCTAAGATGCATGAGATGTCCATGTTATGAGGCGATTGCCTGCCCTGTCAACTTATGAATGTCTGTGCGTTGCGAGACTCGGCAAAAGGGCCGAAAATCGGAACGTGCAATTGCCGCCGAAACCCGCGTCAAACAGCGCGCACCCAATGTCTCGGCAAGTTCTGCCGGTCGGCAGGGCAAGAGTTATTTGTCCAATTGAATTGCTGGCTGCGGCGTGCGTCCGTTTCAACTAGGGGTACTAATTTTTTACGACGTTCAGAGGAGATTTTTGCAGTGAAAAAGATTTTTCTGATTCTGGGGATCGCAGTCGTTGCGTCATTTGCCTGGGCGGAGCAGCCTGGTGTAGCTCCGTCTCCGAATGGGATTACGATCCCACAAAATTACAAAGACTGGCGGTTAATCGCCGTTTCGCAGCGCCCTGAGACCGGTACGCTCCGTGCTGTTTTGGGCAATGACGCGGCTATAGCTGCGGCGAGAGCCGGAAATACCAAGCCTTGGCCCGATGGAGCGGTCCTGGCCAAGCTGGTGGTGAAACAAAAGAACCATCCTAAGTATCCGACGGCCATGGTACCGGGTGAATTTGTCCATGCCGAGTTTATGATCAAGGATTCGGCCAAATACGCTTCGACCGGCGGCTGGGGCTTTGCCCGCTGGCTGGGGGAGAAACAGGAACCTTACGGAAAGGACGCGAATTTCGTTCAGGAATGCGTCGGTTGTCACACGACCGTTCAACAAAACGACTGGGTATTCACTGGGCCGATCAATTTGCCCTGACCGCTTAGGGCGAGAAAGAGGCGCTATTCGCCGAATCGGCAGGCGATTGTTTGGGAATTGACTCAGGTACATGTAAAATGCGCCTCTTAATTTAAGAGGCTGCCCGTCACTGCTAGTTGCAAGATAGATTGGACCGGTTTGGCGTAACGGTGAAACCGCACGTGTAGAGCCGAGTCCAATAACGAGCGAAACAGGCTGTTACCTGGTAACCCATACAGCTTACAGGAAAATTTGAAATGACTTTCGTAGTAACCGAAAACTGCATCAAGTGCAAATTCACTGATTGCGTCGATGTATGCCCGGTCGACTGCTTTCATGAGGGGCCGAATTTCCTGGTCATCGATCCTGATGAATGTATCGATTGCACTTTATGCGAGCCTGAATGTCCCGCGAACGCAATTTACTCCGAGGATGAAGTTCCGGAGGGCCAGGAGCAATTCATTCAGTTGAATGCCGAACTTTCGAAAACGTGGCCGAGTATCACGGAAGTCAAGCCCGCTTTGGAAGACGCGGATGAGTGGAACGGCAAACCGAACAAGATGCAATATCTGGAGAAATAGTCTGAGGTCGCCGGCGGCGATGAATTTATGTGGCGAGGATTCGGTAGGGGCTGATGATTCGTCTTTTTGTCGCGTAGGCTGAAAATTTTCAATCAGTTTGTCGAGGGCGCTGTTGAAGCCAACAGCGCCTTTTTTTATCGTGATGTACGTGATCAGTTTTTAAAACAAAAGCTTATCAGCAACAGTTACCGCCTTTGCTATCGCTCACGACTTGTCGTCCGCCCTTGGAAACCTGAACTGGTCGTCAAGTGCCGGGAGGGGCGCAGGCTACAGGTTCCCGTAAAACATACGGTTCGATGCCGATGAAGTCGTCTTTGTAAGGCCCTACGGTAATCATGCAGTAAGTGCGTTCGCACACCGTGATGCGCTCGCAGCGCGGAAAGATATGCCCTTCCTCGTCCCGAACCTCTCTGTAGGGGCCGCGGTAAATGACCGCATGCCCTCGGTCGATGCAGTCCTTGCCTTCACCTTTTACGGTGGTCTCGGTTACCGATCGGAATTCGATGCCCTCGATGGTTTGCCACGGTGTCGTATCCCGTTTGTCCAGCTTTACGGCAGCGAAGCCTGCCTCAACCAATACTTCCAAAAATTCCTGCTCCTAAAATGCCCCGGAAATGCAACCGCCCATAGTTTCGGATCGGTTTTGAGATGAGCGGGAATCGGTTCGTTGGAAACGATATCTGCAATGGCGATCCGTCCGCCGGGTTTGAGTACACGGTAGATCTCGTGCACCAATTGCTGTTTGTCGTTGTCGTCCACCAAATTGAGAACGCAATTGGAAATGACCAGATCGACTGATCGATCCGGGATCAGTGGCCGAATGCGGCGTTGAGTCGCTTGCCAAGCCTTGAGCTCGGCAAGGTCCGCGGCCGTCTGCATCGGATGCTCCTTTAAATAATCTTCCATAGCGGACAGATCCAGTGCCAAATCTTGGATGTAGCCCTTTAGGAAACGCACTCGATCGCCGCCTTGCTTGCCTGCCATTTCGGCCTGATATTTCCGGGCGAGTGTCAGCATCGCGTCGTTCATGTCGATGCCAATTTCTTGGCCCTTGTCACCCACAAGCTGAGCCGCCATGCAGCAAATCTTTCCGCCGCCGGCCCCTCAAGTCGAGCACGCTATCGCCCTCTCTGACGTAACGGGATGGGGCGCCGCAGCCGTAATTCTTTTCAATGATTTCCTCTGGGGCAGGAGCTTAAATGGCTCCTTGTCGTAATCCGCGGGACGACATAGCGGGCTTCCGTTTCCCGCGCTCGGGCCGAGTAATGCTCCAAAACGCTCGCTTTGACATGTGTGAGCCTCCCTATTTGCCGTTGAAGAGCTCGCCTGAACGGCGTTTACCATTCACTCCAGAATCTTACTTGGATATATAGGCATTTGCCGAACTCCAAGATCGAGCGGGCTAGTTCTTGCGATTTATTTGCCCTTAGAGTTGAGCCTCACGAAATGATGCTATTGGAAAGAGTATAATTTTCGTTTTCCTCGATTCTTCGGGATGAAGCTCAAGACGCCATGAAATTGCAGCAATTACGCTACATCTGGGAAGTCGCTCAGCATGAATTGAATGTCTCTGCCACGGCTGACAGTCTTTATACGTCGCAGCCCGGAATTAGTAAGCAAGTCCGGCTTTTGGAGGATGAGCTCGGGCTTCCGATTTTTGCGCGGAATGGCAAGCACCTGACGGAAATTACGGCAGCCGGCAAACAGATCGTGGCCATTGCCGGAGAAATCCTGGGCAAGGTTCAGGATATAAAGAACATCGCGCAGGAGCATCGCGATAACAAGGTCGGTTCGCTGTCCATCGCCACCACGCATACCCAAGCGCGCTATGCGCTTCCGCCAGCCATAAAGGAGTTTATGCGCCGTTACCCTGGGATCAAACTCAATATAAACCAGGGCACCCCGATGCAGATTTCGGAATTGGCCTCGCGTGGCGTGGTCGATATGGCGATTGCCACCGAAGCGATGGAACTCTTCGAGAATCTTGTCATGCTGCCGTGTTATCAATGGAATCGCTGTGTCCTAGTGCAGCAAGGGCATCCATTGACGGAAAAGGCGGAGCTTACTCTTCGGGATGTCGCCGAATATCCCATCGTGACTTACGTCTTCGGCTTTACCGGACGCTCGCAGCTGGATCAGGCGTTCGAAAAGGCCAATCTGCATCCCCAGTTGGCTTTGACCGCGGTGGATGCGGATGTGATTAAGACTTACGTGAGACTCGGTTTGGGGGTTGGGATCGTCGCCAAGATGGCTTACGATCCGGTTGCGGACGCAGACCTAATTCCGCTCGATGCCAGCCATCTGTTCGGCCTGAGCACCACCAAGATCGGATTGCGACGGGACATGTTCATCCGCGGTTTCATTTACGAATTCATCCGCTTATTCGCGCCGCATCTGACGCGGGAGTTGGTTGAACAAGCGATGGCTCAGCGCGAGCAAAGAGACGTCGATGCCTTGTTCGAGAATATTGCGTTGCCGGTGCGCTAACGTGTTGGTGTCGAGCTTCGTAAATCGGTATCGATCTTTAAGCCGTTTCGGCTGTTTTTAGATTCCCGGCATGTAGACCGCATTCTTTCTTACCGGCATCTTCCCACCACCAGCGGCCTTCGCGTTCGTGCTGATTAGGGAGAATCGGCCGGGTGCACGGTTCGCAGCCTATGCTGACGAAACCTTTGCGATGCAGCTCGTTAAAGGGCACGTCATAGGCTTCGATGTAATCCCACACCTGCGCCGATGACCAGTTCGCGAGCGGATTGAATTTGATCAGGCGGTGATCGGTTGCGGAAAATACTTCATCCAATTCGATCTCCGCCAAATTTTGTCGAGTCGGGTTCTGGTCACGTCGTTGGCCGGTAATCCAAGCGTCTAGCTGACGAAGCTTGCGCCGAAGCGGTTCGACTTTACGGATGCCGCAACATTCGTGATGGCCGTCTTTGTAGAAACTGAATAAGCCCTTCTCTTTGACTAAAGCTTCGAGCGGCTCGCGATTCGGCGAAAGAACGTCCAATTGAATGGGGTATCGTTCCCGAACCGTCTCGATCAATCGGTAAGTTTCGGCGTGCAAGCGACCGGTATCCAAGGTGAAGACCTGAATGCCAGGCTTGAGCTTGCTGGCCAGGTCGATTAACACCACGTCCTCGGCGCCGCTGAAAGAAATGGCGATATTATCGAACCAGGTGAGCGCCGCCTTGAGAATGACGCGAGGATTCTTTCCGGCCAACTCGTTTTTTAGGTGATCGAGATCGAAGAATTCAGTGCTCATATCGTGTTAGGGGAGAAACTGTAACAGATAAGGTAACACACGAGATCCGATCCCCAAAAATTCTAAAAGTTACTTTTGATATAGAAAAACGGGATAAGACCAGAAGAAAAAGCCCCGCCGTTTCCGGCGGGGCTTTTTGATGGTGTCGACTGTAGAAACGGTCGATTACATCATGTCTTCCATGCCAGCACCCGGCATGCCGGCAGCCTTTTCTTTCTTCGGCTGTTCGGCCACCATGGCTTCGGTGGTGAGCATCAAGCCGGCCACGGAAGCCGCGTTCTGCAAGGCGGAACGGCTGACCTTGGTCGGGTCCAGGATACCCATTTGGATCATGTCGCCGTATTCACCCGTAGCCGCGTTGTAGCCGAAGGTGCCTTCGCCTTCCTGAACCCGGTTCAGGACAACCGAAGCCTCTTCACCCGCATTGGCCACGATCTGACGCAACGGCTCCTCGATCGAACGACGCAGGATGGCAACGCCCACAGTTTGGTCGTGGTTCTTGCCTTGCAGGTCTTTCAGTGCTTTTTGAGCACGGATGAAAGCGACGCCGCCACCCGGAACGATGCCTTCTTCAACCGCGGCGCGGGTTGCGTGTAGCGCGTCTTCCACACGAGCTTTCTTTTCCTTCATCTCGACTTCGGTGGCTGCGCCGACCTTGATTACGGCCACACCGCCAGCCAGTTTGGCTACACGCTCTTGTAGCTTCTCGCGATCGTAGTCCGAGGTGGTATCTTCGATCTGTTTGCGGATTTGCTCGACGCGAGCCTTGATGTCTTCGGCTTTGCCGGCGCCATCGACGATAGTGGTGTTTTCCTTGTTGACCTGGATCTTCTTGGCGCTGCCGAGATCGCCCAGATCGACCTTCTCGAGGCTCAGACCCAGTTCTTCGGAGATGACGCGCCCGCCAGTCAGGACGGCGATGTCTTCCAACATGGCCTTGCGGCGGTCACCGAAGCCCGGCGCTTTAACGGCGCAAACCTTGATGATGCCGCGCATGGTGTTGACCACCAAGGTTGCCAGCGCTTCGCCCTCGACGTCTTCGGCAACGATCAACAGCGAACGGCCGGATTTCGCCACTTTTTCAAGCAGCGGCAGCAAGTCGCGGATGTTGGAGATTTTCTTGTCGTGCAGCAGGATGTACGGGTTCTCGAGCTCGACGCTCATGGTTTCCTGCTGGTTGATGAAATAGGGCGAGAGATAGCCGCGATCGAACTGCATACCCTCGACGACGTCCAGCTCGTTGTCCAAACCGGAGCCTTCCTCGACGGTGATCACGCCTTCCTTACCCACCTTGTCCATGGCGTCGGCGATGATTTTGCCGATGCTCTCGTCGGAGTTGGCGGAGATGGTGCCGACCTGGGCGATCGCCTTGCTGTCGGTGCAGGGCTTCGAGAGTTTCTTCAGCTCTTCGACGACCACGCCGACCGCCTGATCGATGCCCCGTTTGATGTCCATCGGATTTGCGCCCGCCGCCACAGATTTCAAGCCTTCGCGGACAATGGCCTGGGCCAGAACGGTGGCCGTGGTGGTGCCGTCGCCGGCGACGTCGGACGTCTTCGAAGCGACTTCCTTCACCATTTGGGCGCCCATGTTTTCGAACTTGTCTTTCAGCTCGATCTCTTTTGCGACCGAAACGCCGTCTTTGGTGACGGTCGGTGCGCCGAAGCTCTTTTCGAGCACGACATTGCGGCCTTTCGGGCCCAGGGTCTGCTTCACGGCGTCGGCCAGAACGTTAACGCCGGCCAACATGCGCTGGCGAGCGTCATCGGAAAAACGGACTTCTTTAGCTGCCATCAGTTAATTCCTCCAAAAATCAGTCTGAACGTTAAGGTCGCAGGTTAGGCTTCGAATACGCCCATGATGTCGTCTTCGCGCAGCATCAGGTATTCGGTGCCGTCGATTTTGACTTCGGTACCGGCATATTTGCCGAACAAGACTTTGTCACCGACTTTTACATCCAGCGCGCGCACCTGACCGTTATCCAGGGCTTTGCCATTTCCTACAGCAACCACTTCACCTTTAATCGGCTTTTCCTTCGCGGTGTCGGGAATGACGATTCCGCCTGGAGACGTTTTTTCTTCTTCCCAGCGTTTTACGACGATACGGTCATGCAAGGGACGAATTTTCATGATGACTGTGTTCTCCTTGAAGAAGGTTGAATCTCGAAAAACTATATTGTGGTGTTAGCACTCTCTATCGAGAGCTGCTAACAATATAGTGATCGGCTTTCGGTTTTCAAGAGGCCGAATATGAAATTTAGATGACAACCCACCGGGGGCGAAGATCAGTCTAGCGGCGAAAGAACAGATTGATCAGCAGCGTCAGCACGAGGCTGATGATGATCATGGATGTGATAGGGATAAAGATGTACCGGTTTTCGTTCTGAATCCGAATATCGCCGGGAAGCTTCCCGAACCAGCCGAAGAGTCCCGGTGCAAAGGATAGGATCAGGCCGAGCAGAAGTAAGCCGATACCCGAGTAGATGAGAATTTTCCCGAACGACATTGTTCAAGTCCTCTTTGAAGTTTCGTCGTCATCAATCAAGTAGACCGTCGCGACCAGCAAGAGTGCTGCGATACCTAGTAGCCACCGGATATCGGTCGCGACAGTCTTGAGTTCGACAAATTCCGGGGCGCGTAGCGCACCCGTGAGACCTTCCGGCGTTTCCAGGCGATGATAGCGGAGGCCGGTCATCGTACTCAGTTCGCGCAGATGGTTTTCGTCCAGCCAGGAAAGATAATAGCCCTCGCGCGGCAGACGGGGCGTAGTATCGGTTGTTTCGTAGGCGGTGCTGGATTCCGGCATTTGGGCGATATCGGTGTTTTCCCAATAACCGATGAGCCGGTTTTCGCGATCGTATTTCGGGACGGTGGTCGGGTGCAATCCGCCTACACCCACGATCAAGCCGGCGATTTCTCCCGGTTTCCCGAAAAACGTCGGCCGTATCGTTTGCGGCGGTGCTTCCTGGCCGTCGGTAAAGAGTGCCACCCGAATGCCGGGGTCGCGGTTTTTGATGTCCCGGATCGCCGCATAAATCCCTTGTGCGATAAAGCTGTTGGCCGCCCAGGCCATGCGCCAATCGACATGGGCGAGCACATCGTCGATCACGGCCAGATGTTCGCAAACTTCGATGGGTTCAAACAGCAGCTGAACGCTTTGGGTCGTGAAAAGGCCAAGTCCGATTTCCGAGCCGCAAGGCAGATCATGCACCGCCCGGCGGATTGATTCCTTGGTGAAATTGAGCCGGTCCGCCGGCATGTTTTCGACATGGTAATCACGAACATTCATGCTCTGCGTGATGTCGATGACGAACGCATAGCGATAGACCTGTAGCGGCAGCGGGAATTTCGGATCGGCAAAGGTCAGGGCCGTAAGCGCGGCGGCGACGAGCAGCGCCGCCGTTCGCCAGTTCCGGCGAAAGAGTCGCGTCGTCACGGCGCGCCACCCGGAATGGTGGGCACCGTGGCGAATATGCTGGATTTTGCCCCGTGCCAATCCGCCTTTTCCCGCTCCTTGGCCGGCGGCGTGATCCGATGGGCGTATTCGAGATTGAAGCGGGCATTCCAGTTATCCGGATTCAGCCGTAGAGCCTTTTGCAGCTGCTCCTTGGCCAGCGCGACCAGCGTGTTGACGCGGACGTATTCCAAAACGCCCTTGGCGTTCCACAGTTCGGCGGCTTCGCGAAGATAGAGCGTCCCTAGATTGTAATGAACCTGTTCGCGAAGGCGCTCGTCGCCCCGGTCGAGAATGCTGGTGTAAAGACGCAAAGCTCCTTGTATCTCGCCCGATCGTTCGAGCTGATGAGCTTTGGCGAATACCAGAACGGGCGGTGTTTCGTCGTCGATCTCGACCCGTTCCGGTTGGGAGAGTAGCGTGTTTTGGCGGGCGATGCGGAAAACGGCGTAACTTTCGTAAATGACTCCCGTCAGCAGCACTGCTAAAAGGCCCCAGACCGGCGCCGGCGAGCGCCATATTCGCATCAAGCGGACCATGACTTCACCTCCAAGGCCTTGGCGCCGAGCAGGAGCGACAGAAACGCCAGGGCTGCGGCATAGCAGTAGCCGGAGACGTCTTGGCGCGGCAGTTTTTCCAGATAATGCAGCGGAAGATTTTCCAATTGCTCGACCTCTTGGATCGCGCGCTGCAGCGCTTCCGGATTCTCGGCCTCGAAAGCCCGATAAGGCACGCCGAGGTTTTGGAAATATTGATGAAGAAAATATTCCGGGGTCGTGCTTTCGCCCGGATTGGCCGGTCTCTCCGAAAGACGTCCACTCCTCGGATTGCGAAGGTAAATCCAGTAAAGGGTCGCCTGCGTGTCCTGGAACCACTGCCGAAGCTGGTCGCGGGTTTCCTCTTCGATGCGCGCTGCCCCGTCCGAAACCAGCAGAACGATTCGGGACCCGGTAAACGGCTTTCCGCTGTAAAAATCGAGTGCCATCGCCAGTCCCGGAGCGATGTTGGTTACTCCGTGGCCGCGGCCGCTGGTCGCTTTGATCGCCGCTAAGATCGCCGGTCTATCTTGAGTGAACGGCATGACGTAGATCGGAGCGGCCGAAAAATCGATCATCGCGAATAGGTCGTGCTCCCGCCGGGCAACGAATTCGGCCAGCAGCTTGCGGGCGATAGCGCCTTTGGTTTCCTGTGCACGGCCGCCCATATAGCTGCCGGAAAAATTCTCGTTCATGCTGCTGCTTCGGTCCAGCAGCAGCACGATATGAGCTCCGGCCCCGACTCTTTCTACCCATTGCTCGCGCACATAAGGACCGGCGATGCCCAGGCTGAGACTGAGCGCTGCCGCGGCAGCGCAGAAGCGCAGCAATCGGTCGAGTATCGTCGATAGCGGATCGCTCGGGAGCATTGAGATAGCGGAGTAGGACATCGCGGCTTGCCCGCGTTTAAAAGGGAGCAGGGCGGTAATGCCGAGCAGCAAGGCCCAAGGTGCGGAGAACCCGATGTTCAAACGCGCCTCCGCTCGGCAGCGACACACCGGCGGCATAAGGTTTCCAGCCGGGTAAGCGGATAATCCGCCGGCATAGGCGCATCGGGAGCCGTAAAAAAGACTGTCCGTGATAGGGCGAAGAAACGATCCAACTCGTCACGAAGTTCCGCGAAAGTCGGGCGGCTTGCCAGGAAGGTTTCCAATTCCCCGGCAAATAGCCGAAAACCGGCGGTGTCATCCAAGGCTCGGTGCAGGAGCTTGACCGCGGTCCGGTACGCATCGGCATCGACCGGTTTGCGGCCGAGTTTTTTGAGATCTCGTAGGGTGCGCGCAAACGGCGGGGCTACCCTTGTAAAGAACGGCAGCTTGCCGTAGCGCCAGGCGAGAAGCGGCAATACGGCCAGAGTTCCGGCGAGATAGGCGATAAGCCTCAGGCGGTGTGGCTGGCCCGGAAGCGGCTCGGGTGCGACGGATTCGCGGATTTCGACCTTGTCGTCCGCAACATCGGGCGGAATGATCGGTGCGATCATGAGCTCCCAGGGCGGCGTTTGCGTTTCCAGAGGGGCTGGACCCTGAAAACGGATCGGCAATGCCGGGATGCTCAGCTTTTCCGGTTGCCGTATGCCTTTGAATACCTGATACGTGAGCCGCAGCCGATACTGGGCCCCGTGTTCATTGGCGATCTTCAACCAGCTGACGGCACGGATATCCAGCCACTCGCTGAGCGCGCCGGGCTTGGGCAGGTATTCGGTTTCCAAGGCATAGCCTTCGGGCACAGTGATGAGGACATCATAGTCGACCGGATCTCCTATGACATAACCGAAATTCCGCGGCGCCGACGGCTCGATACGAGGCGTCAAGTCGGCGGAGCAGGTGAGGGCGGGCGCCAACGAAAGCGCCAGGCTCAAGCCGAAATTCAGTCTAAGTTGCAGGCGCATCGCTCAAGTTCGATAAAAATAACGGGTCAGCTCATCCGGGTCGAAACGGTCGATCAGGAAGAAGGGCTCCCGACCGTGGAGCATGCAAATCTCCCCCAAATCGTTGCGTCGCTTTGCAAATGACGCTCGAACTTTCTCGCGTAGCGCAGGGCGCATGAATAATCGCCGTCTGGCACCGGTCTCAGGGTCCTCGACATAAATGAGACCCCACGAAGGTAGTTGATCGTATTCGGCGCTGTCCCATAAGACCACCGGAACGACATCGTGGCGGACCAGGGTCTTTAGCAGTGTATCGAGATGATCCAAGGCAAAATGAAAATCCGACACGAGAAATATTAAGGATTTCTGTTTCCCGAGATGCGGTGCGACCTCGTTCAGCCCGTCGGAGGATTTGCCCCGCGGGCGGAGGGTCTTCAGGTCCTGCAAGAGTTCGGGCGCGGCGCCCTTGTGCCAGCGTAATGGCAGAACTAAGTCCCAGCGTATCGTGCTGTCGCAGCCTATAAAGCCGAAGAAATCACCGGTGCGGTAGGCGGTATAGGCCACCGACGCGGTAAACTCGGCCAACAGTTCGGTTTTCGATGCCGCGCCCTGAAAACCCATGGATGCCGAAAGGTCGGCGACCACATAAACGGGAATCGCGCTCCGTTGACGAAAAGTTCGCACCATAAGTTGGCCGAAGGGATCGTGCAGCGTGGCGCGTATATCCAGATTTCGCGGATCCGGATTGGTGGTTAAGGGCGCATGACCGGCGAATTCGTAGCCGCCGCCGTGCTGTGCGCTGCGATGGTGTCCGGGGTGGATGCCGGGCGAGCGCCAATTGACGTGGTAATGGAACTCCGGAATCAAGGTGCTGCGACACGTTGCAGAATGCCGTTCATGAGTTCACCGACCAGTTGACTGCGGCGAAGTTCATAAACTGGATTGAAGAAGACCCGGTGAGCGGTCGTGTCCACAAAGACCTGGCGAATGTCCTCGGGGATCAGGCTGGTCCGGTCGTTCAGCCAGGCCGAGACGCGGGCTGCCCGCATCATCATGCTCATCCCCCTGGGGCTGGCGCCGGCCAGAATGAGTTGCCGCATGTCCACGCCGTCTATTTTGATGCCGTAATCCTGAGGTCTTCGAGTTGCCTGCCAGAGATCGAGCGCATATTGCTGCAGCGTGTCGCTGGCTTTGATCTCGCCCTGAATGACGCGGGAGATATCCGCAATGTCTCGATAGGTCAGAATGCCAGGCTGAACGCCCTCGATCAATCGGTCGGTGTCGTGAAACCGGGGGTCGAACACCAAATCGCGTTGCAGAGCCGGATCTTGCGGCGTTTCGATGTGCAACTCCATCAGGAAACGGTCGCGGGCCGCCGAGGGAATTTCAAAGGTTTCTTCCTTCTCGACCCGGTTACGGTCGGCGAACACTTGGAGGTGCGGGAAAAAATACTCCCGGTTGAAGGCGGTTATGCTGCGTTCGGCCATGACCCTGAGCAGCAAGGAATGCACTTGGGGGCGGGCCCGGTTCACCTCGTTGAAGAAGAAAACCGAAAGCTGTTCGCCATGTTTGATAATCGGGCCCGGATCGACCTGCGGTTTGCCTACTTCGTTGATGTAGGTATGGTAGATGAGATCGTTCGGCATCAGATCGATGGTGCCCTCGATTCGCTCGTAAGCGCCGCCCAATCCGCGCGCGACCGCGCGCAGCAAAGTGGTCTTGCCGACCCCTACGTCGCCTTCCAGCATCACGTGGCCGCGGGAAAAAACCGCCAGAGCGATTTGGTGGATGACATGGTCGAGACCGATGACGGCCTTTCCAATTTCCAGCTCAAAGTTCAAAGCGCGTCGTCGCCAGTCGGCGAGCAGCGTATCTTTGTCGTAGTGGGACATAGGGCAGAAGGGGGCCGATGGTATATAAAGAGGCGCGCAGCAGGCGGATAAATAGACTACAGCATCGGAGGCGCAAAGGAAAAACCCCGCAATGCGGGGTTTTTGTCGGCTTTGACTGTCAGTCGATCGCTTTTTAGGAATGCGTGGCGTAATCCTGCGATCTGGAGATTCTTAAGCGGCGCCGGTCTCGGTTTGTTTTTCCGAACCGATGAGCGGATCGAAGCGCTGAATTTGGCTGTAGCCAAAGGAGATCAACTGAATACCGATATCGACCACCAGTTTGTAAAGTTCAGGCATGCGCGAGATGAGATAGCCGATGTAGCCCAAGGCCGAGATGCCGAGTCCGGCGGCGAGGACGGTCGGCAAGCCGATGCCGTGGAAGATGCGGATAATCTGGGTCAGAATGTCCAGTGGCAACAGCAGCATGACGCCAAAGTAAACCAGAGTCATAAAGGTGAATAACACGAATACCACGAACTTGAACGTCTTCGCCAAAATGAGATCTATTTTCATGTGTATTTTTTCCTTCCCAAGCTGAAGCTAAAAACCTTTTGTCCGGGCCGGACCGATGGGAGTTGTGATTACCGCCCAAGCCTCCGCGGTAGATCGGGAGCCCCTTCAAAAAACAAAAGCCGCGAAGTGCCGGCTTGAATAAAAATGGCTGTGATGATTTTCGCGGCATTTTAGCATATCAATCCTCCTCGACCAGCTTTAATCGGGGTAGTGGGCCTTGGATCAAGGCATTCATTGGCAGCGGCAATTTTTCGTAATCGTGAGCGTTGATAGTAGGTAATTCCGGACGTCTTGCGTCGAACATGCGAGAATCACTTCTCGCTCGCTGCGAGATCTCCTTAACCGGCATGCCATTTCGAATGACCAAGAAAGTTTTTCGTCTGTTTCCCCCGCCTTTTGAAGAGGTGGTTCTGGAAGGGCTTTATCTTCAATTGAACCTGCACCGGCTGGGCACGCTCGAATCGCCATTCGTCTACGCCAATTTCCTCACGAGCCTGGATGGGCGGATTGCATTGGAGGATTCGAGCGGACAGACATACCTTCCCAAGAGTTTGACCACGCCCGACGATTTTCGGCTGTTTCTGGAGTTGGAGTGCCAGGCGGACTGCCTGATCACGCACGGTGGATATCTCCGTTCGCTGGAACAGAAGCGTCTGGGAAACATTCTGCAAGTCGGTCTGACGGAGACGACTCGTGACCTCGCAATGTGGCGTGAGGCGCAGGGGCTGGCCTCTCAGCCGGCGATCGTTATAGCGAGCGCCAGCCTGGATTTCCCGATGCCGTCGTCCATCAAAGAGCATGGTCAAGCCTGTTATATCGCTACGGGAGAACAGGCGGATCCTGCAAAGCTCGATTATTGGCGTAACCAAGGGTACGAAATCATTCTTGCCGGGAACGGGAGGATGGTGGAAGGTGATTTACTGGCGCGCAGACTGGGTGAACTGGGCTACCGAACCATTTACCTCATTGCCGGCCCCCATATGTTGGATACGATGGTCCGGGACGGACGTCTGGGGCGGCTGTTTCAGACCATCACCCATCAACTGATGGGGGGGGAGTCCTTTCGTACCCTGCTGCCGGGTCCGGAATTGGGGCCGTTCGGGCATCTTAAGCTGCTGTCCTTGTATTACGACCCGACCTCGCCATCAGGGGCGGGGCAATGGTTCGCACAATTCGAAAGCAATAATTCGTAAAGGCTGTTTGGAGCTATGGGGAGTCGGATGATGAAATCGGCGCTCGTCACCGGCGCGGCTCGCCGCATCGGTGCGGAAATCGCACGTCGGCTGCATGCGGCCGGATTCAATATCGTGCTGCATTATCACCGGTCGGCGGCCGATGCCGAGGCTTTATCCAACGAGCTTAATGCCATGCGAGGGGGCTCGGTTCATCTGCTGCAGGCTGACTTGCTGGAAACGGGGAGGCTGAACGAACTCGTCCACCGAGCGGCAGAATTTTGGGGCAGCTTGGATGTGTTGGTGAATAATGCCTCCGGCTTCTATGCCACTCCTTTAGGGACAGTAACGGAAGGGCAATGGGACGACCTTATCGGCAGCAACCTCAAAGCGCCGTTTTTCCTAGCGCAGACAGCCGCACCCTACCTGCGCGAACGTAAGGGCTGCATCGTCAATATCGGCGACATTTATGCCGATCGTCCGCTCAAGAATTATTCCGTCTACAGTCTCGCCAAGGCCGGCTTGGCGGCAATGACCCGAGCCTTGGCCAAGGAGTTGGCGCCGGATATTCGCGTCAACGGCGTCGCGCCGGGAGCCATTTTATGGCCCGAGCACGATGCGGATACCGCAAAAAAAGCCGAAATTTTGGCTCACATTCCTATGAAGCGTGCTGGGGAGGCTTCGGATATCGCGAAAGCGGTATTGTTCCTGGTCGAAGATGCGCCTTACGTGACTGGGCAGATACTAGTCGTGGACGGCGGGCGGAGTCTGTTCAGCTGATATCCGAAACCGAGCCGACCCGCCACTGCTTGATGCCGGTTTTATCGAATTTGGCCCATAGTTCGCCGTAGCTTTCGCCGATTACGGGATGCTTTCGATTCGGGGCGATCTCTGCAAGCGGCTCCAACACGAAGGCGTAACGCGTAATATCCTCGCGCGGCAATGTGAGCTTTCCTTCTTGGAGCACCGCATCACCGTAAAGAATCAAGTCGATGTCGAGCGTGCGCGAGGAGAATTTTTTGCAGTTCCGTGTACGCCCATGATTGCTTTCGATCTCGCTTAGGATCTTTGCGATATCGGACACCGGGAGTTCGGTAAAGAATCCCGCCACTAAGTTGTAAAAGCGAGCGCCTTCGAATCCTACCGCTTCGCTTTCATAAATGCTCGAGACAGTCAACGAGCCCACCCGTTCTTCCAACTCTTTCAAGGCGGAAGGGATGTGCTTTTCTCTCTCGATATTGCTGCCGATGCTCAGGAAAACATCAGGCATATTCCCGTTTCTCTCCTCTTTCGATAATGATTCCGACATCGCTCGCTTGGCGGATCGCGCCCTTTTTGTTGAGCGTCAACCTGAGCCAAGGCACGTCAAACTCATTGATAACAATTTGAGCGACCTTCTCGGCCAGAGTTTCCACGAGAAAGAAGTCGCTTTCCTCCACGAAAGAAATGATGCGTTTGGACACCGCCTTGTAATCGAGCGTGTGTTCGATATTGTCCGAGGCCGCCGCCTTACGGATGTCGGCGCCCATTTCCAAATCGATCAGGACCGTCTGCTTGATCTGTCTCTCCCAATCGTAGATGCCGATCACCGTCTCGATCTGTAGGCCGCGTAGAAATATAATGTCCATCGTTAATCCGACCGGTTTTCGCTATTTCGCGAATTGGTAACACAAAAATTACAAACCTGACAACCAGGATACATTAAGCGCATGTCCGTGTGGTTCTTAGTTCCTTTGGCATATTTCATGGGATCGCTATCCAGCGCGGTGATCGTAAGCCGATTGTTCCACCTTCCAGATCCCCGCGAACAGGGCTCAAAAAATCCCGGCGCGACCAATGTGCTGCGGCTGGGCAGCAAAAAAGCGGCCGCGATTACCTTGCTGGGCGACGCCGCCAAGGGTTTGATTCCGGTTTTATTGGCTAAGGCTCTTGGCGCTGACATGCTCGTCACGGCACTGGTCGGGCTCGCCGCATTTTTCGGGCATCTTTACCCGGTGTTCTTTGAGTTTAAAGGAGGCAAAGGCGTTGCCACTGCCTTGGGCGTGCTTCTGGGATTTTCGTGGATGGTAGGGCTGGCTGCTCTATTGACTTGGATCGCGACCGCTTTCGTCTCGCGCATCTCGTCGCTTGCCGCTTTGATTGCATCCGTGCTGGCGCCTTTATATGTTTGGCTCTTGATTGGTTCTGAAGTGTTGACCGGGGCCTCGGTCGTGATGGTCTTGTTTCTGATTTGGCGGCATCGCGGAAACATCGAGCGTTTGCTCCAAGGTCAGGAGACACGGATCGGGCGTAAAGCCTGATGATTTCAGGGTTGCAGCTTGTTTAAGTTGTTGATTCTTGTGATGGAACGACCGGTGCCAACGTGCCTAAAAGCCACCGCGGGAACGCATTGATCTCAGGCGGTTCCGTTTGGCCTGCAAGTAGTCTCTGGCAGCCGGTAAACGCAATCATGGCGCCGTTATCGCCGCAAAATTCGAGTCGCGGAAAATAAACCCGACAGTTTTCTTCCCGCGCCATCTGTTGAAGCTTGTCGCGCATGGATCGGTTGGCGCTGACTCCGCCGGCGACCACCAGGCGGGTAAGCCCGCTTTCCTTGAGTGCCCGTCGGCATTTGATGACCAGCGTATCGACTACCGCGTCTTGGAATGCCTTCGCTATATCTGCTTTATCCTGTCGAGTTTTAGCGGTGGAGGCGAACGTTTGCAAAGTGTGCGTTTTAAGGCCGCTAAAGCTGAAGTCGAGGCCTGGTCGGTCGGTCATGGGGCGAGGGAATTCAAATCGATGCGCGGCGCCTTCCCCTGCCAGTTCTGCAATCGCGGGACCGCCCGGGTAGCCGAGGTCAAGCATCTTGGCGGTTTTATCGAAGGCTTCCCCGGCAGCATCGTCCAAGGATTCCCCTAAAATGCGATAAAGGCCGATTCCTTCTACCTCGACCAATTGGGTATGGCCGCCTGAAACGAGGAGCGCGATAAACGGAAACTTGGGCGGGTCGGGCTCCAATAAGGGTGCGAGCAAATGGCCTTCCATGTGATGGACGCCGATGGATGGGATTTCCCAAGCCCACGCTAGGCTGCGGGCGACCGAAGCGCCGACCAGCAGCGCGCCGATCAGCCCCGGACCGGCGGTATAAGCGATCCCGTCGATTTGCCGCTTGGAGAGGCGGGCGTCTGCGATCACTTGCCGAATCAGCGGCACCAGTTTTTTGATGTGATCACGAGAGGCTAGTTCGGGTACCACGCCCCCATACTCCGCATGGGTTTTTACTTGGCTATAGAGGCGATGGGCCAAAAGTCCCTTGTCGGCGTGATAGATCGCTACGCCGGTTTCATCGCAGGATGTTTCAATGCCGAGTACATGCATAAAATTTGACTTTTACCTTGCGCTCTGTAGTGAGTATAATTAGAGCTTTTAAGTTGGCGGGATAATCCCGTCGCGGGAATTTTGTCATTTTAGTCTTCAATTTTGGGAAGCTACATGCCGTCGATTAAGCTTAGAGAAAACGAGCCCTTTGAGATTGCGATCCGTCGTTTTAAACGTGCCTGCGAGAAGGCCGGTATTCTTTCTGAAGTGCGCCGCCGCGAATTCTACGAGAAACCGACCGAGGAACGTAAGCGCAAAGCGGCTGCAGCAGTGAAGCGGCATTTGAAAAAGCTTTCGCGCGAACGGTTTGCTTTGCAGAATTTGCGCAAAGGGCGCCCGCAAACCTGATAGTCGCTTTCGATGAGCGTATTGAAAGAGCGTCTCCAGGCGGACATGAAAGCCGCTATGAAGGCTGGAGAAAAGGAACGGCTGGGCGTCATCCGGCTTATAATGGCTGGCATCAAACAGCGCGAGGTGGACGAGCGCATTCAGTTGGATGATGCACAGGTCCTTGCTGTTCTGGATAAGATGGTGAAGCAGCGGCGTGAATCCATCACGCAATTCCAATCGGCTGGGCGGGATGATTTGGTTGCTGCGGAACAGACGGAGCTGAGCATTATTCAGGAATACTTGCCTCAAGCTTTGAGTGAAGAGGAAGTGGAATCTCTGATTAAGGACGCGTTGGCGGAATCGGGTGCTTCCGGAATCGGCGACATGGGGAAGGTTATGGCCGTGCTGAAGCCGAAACTGCAGGGACGGGCCGATATGTCGATGGTTAGCTTGCGGGTCAAAAGCCTGTTAAGCGGCTAAGGCATTATTGAATTTTAGTGTTTTTAAGAACGACGTAGCGTGAACTGAACCTGCCGGTATAAACAATGGCCGGCAAGATTCCCCGTCAATTCATTCAAGAACTGATCGCTCGTATCGATCTGGTCGATCTGATCGATGCGCGCGTGCCTCTTAGGCCGGTCGGCAGCAATTTTACCGCTCGTTGCCCTTTTCATAGCGAAAAGACGCCCAGCTTTACCGTAAGTCGCGATAAGCAGTTTTACCATTGTTTCGGTTGTGGCGCACACGGCAATGCCATTGATTTTCTAATGGGTTACGACCATCTCAGCTTTGTCGAGGCGGTCGAGAGTCTCGCAGCGTTGGCGGGGCTGAAAATTCCGGCAGACGCCCAGAGTGCGGCGGCCGATATGCAGTCTAAGATGGTGAATGCCATTTACGAGCTGCAGGACGCGGTTTCCCGATTTTACGCATGCCAGTTTAAAGCCCACTCCGAAGCGTCGCGAGCGGTCACTTATTTGAAAGGCAGAGGAGTCAGTGGCGAACTCGCTCAGCGATATCGTTTGGGCTATGCGCCTCCGGGGTGGCAAAATCTACCCTCAGAGTTTTCGCGGGAGTTGCTGGAGGCGGCCGGTCTTATGATCGTGAAAGGCGACAAGGCTTATGACAGATTCAGGGACCGCATCATCTTTCCCATTCGGGATCGCCGGGGCAGGGTAGTGGGCTTCGGCGGACGGGTGATGGGCGATGAAACACCGAAATATCTCAATTCGCCCGAGACCATCGTTTTCAAAAAACACAAGGAAGTATACGGTTTGTACGAGCTGTTGAAGCAGTCTCCAAGACCGGAACGCATTGTCGTGGTCGAGGGCTATATGGATGTCATTGCGTTGGCACAAAACGGCATTTTTAATGCAGTTGCAACACTTGGCACCGCTACCTCCGCCGATCATGTCGAGCTGCTTTTCCGTTATGCGGATGAGCTGGTCTTTTGTTTTGACGGAGACTCTGCGGGCCAGAAGGCAGCCTGGAAAGCGCTCGAAGCAAGTCTTGCGTCGTTACGTGACGGGCGGCAAATCCGTTTTCTCGTTCTGCCGGATGGGCACGATCCTGATTCCTTAGTACGAGCTGAGGGTGCGGATGTTTTCTTAAATCGCCTCGACGCGGCGCTGCCTTTCTCGGATTATTTCTTCAGGTGCTTGGCGCGTCGGCTCGATTTAGGCACCTTAGAGGGGCGCGCCGCCTTGGTTAAAAAAGCCAAGCCATTGATTGACAAGTTACCTGCGGGCGTTTTTCGTGAGATGATCGAGAAACGTCTGGCGGAACTTGCAGGGCATGGCGCAGTCGAATCCTCCGATAAATCGACTAAGCTTGTAGGGCCGTCGGAGTCAAAGATTGTATCCGCAAAAAGCCGAATGCGGCCCTCTGCATCGCGTATCCTTTTGACGCTTCTGGTCCAAAATCCAGAGCTTGCAGTCATAGTCGGGGATGAGCTGCGTAAAAAGCTATGTACTGCAAATAAGAATGGGTACCTAATTGAAAAGGTGCTCGGAATTCTGGATAAAGATCCAGGTTTGAGCAGCGGCGGTATCCTGGAGCATTTTCGCGGAGCGCCGGAGGAAAAATTTATCGTCAGCCTCATACAATGGGATACTTTGTTGCCCCAGGATGGTATACGAGTTGAGTTTTCGGATGCTTTAATGCGTTTCGAGCAGCAGCTCAAGCAGGAGCGTTTGGATGAGCTCATCAAAAAGTCGAAAAAAATGCAGCTCAGTTCTGAAGAGCGGGAGGAAATGCGAGTGCTTATGAGTTTATGAGGTTGGCATTCGTCGGTTTCCTGTTTTCTCAAACTTTTTATATACTGTATTGTTTTGCGGGCATACAGCAGTCGCGAGTCAGTTGATGAATCTGGAACAGCAGCAATCTCAGCTTAAAGAGCTTATCGCTAAGGGCAAAATGCAAGGGTACCTCACTTTTTCTGAGGTGAACGACCACCTGCCCAGCGATATCGTCGATCCCGAGCAGATGGAAGATATCATCTGCATGATCAATGACATGGGCATTGAGGTACATGAGGATGTGCCAGATGCGGATTTAATTCCCGAACCCGCCGTTGTAACCGAGGAAGACGAAGACGAAGCTGCAGAGGTTGCAGCGGCACTCGCTTCGTCTGTCGATGCCGAACTGGGCAGAACCACCGATCCCGTGCGCATGTACATGCGCGAAATGGGGACGGTCGAGCTGCTAACCCGTGAAGGCGAGTTGAGCATTGCCAAGCGTATCGAGGAAGGACTGAACCAAGCGGCGAACGAACTGGTTCGTTTCCCGGCTGCTATGGATCATTTCATTAAATCCTTTGATGCGGTGGAAAAGGGAGACGCACGATTGTCGGATCTGATATCCGACTTTTTTGATCCGGCAGCTCAGTCAGAGGAGGTCCTGCTGGACGAAGATGCAGATACCGAGATTCTCGATGAAACTGAAAGTGGACCGGACCCTGAGTTAGTAAAAGAGAAGCTCGAGCTTTTCAGCAAACAGTACAAATCGGCTGTCAACGCGCATCACAAGTATGGTTATCATCACGAACGTACGCAGAAAGCCTTCGACGCGCTCGCAGAGAGCTTCATGGAGTTCAAGAAAACGCCTCAGTTTTTCAAGGAGTTGACCGACCTGTTGCACGGCGCGGTTGAGAAAATCCGTGAACAGGAACGAATTGTTCAGGATATCTGCGTCGTCAAAGCAAAATTGCCGCGTACAGAATTCATAAGCTCTTTCGCCGGTAATGAAAGCAATCCGGATTGGCTTCAGAAGCTGCTAGAGTCGAGCAATGGCGGACTATTAGCCTCTTATGCCGATGAGTTAAGACGTGCACAAAACAAATTGGGGCAGATCGAAAAGGATAATGAGCTGTCGATCGCCGACATAAAAGAAATCAATCGGCGTGTCTCTATCGGCGAGAACCAGGCGCGCCTCGCCAAAAAGGAGATGATTGAAGCTAACTTACGTTTGGTGATTTCCATCGCCAAGAAATATACTAACCGCGGATTGCAGTTCCTCGATTTGATCCAGGAAGGAAACATCGGCCTCATGAAAGCGGTCGATAAATTCGAATATCGCCGCGGTTACAAATTTTCTACCTATGCGACCTGGTGGATTCGCCAGGCGATTACGCGTTCGATTGCCGATCAGGCGCGTACCATCCGCATTCCGGTGCATATGATCGAGACGATCAATAAGCTGAACCGTATTTCGCGCCAGATGTTGCAGGAGATGGGGCGGGAAGCGACGCCGGAAGAGTTGGCGGTACGGATGGACATGCCCGAAGACAAGGTTCGTAAGGTTTTGAAGATTGCCAAGGAACCCATTTCCATGGAAACCCCCATTGGCGATGATGAAGATTCTCATCTTGGGGATTTCATCGAAGACTCTCGAGTAATGTCTCCGATCGAACATGCAACCGTTGCGAGCTTGCGCGAAACGACCCAGCAAGTGCTGGCTGGATTGACGGCTAGAGAAGCGAAAGTGTTGCGGATGCGCTTCGGAATTGATATGAATACCGACCACACTTTGGAAGAAGTCGGTAAGCAGTTTGATGTGACCCGTGAGCGGATTCGTCAGATCGAAGCCAAGGCATTGCGGAAACTCCGTCATCCTTCTCGCTCTGAACAATTACGCAGTTTCCTTGACATGGATTAGTAACCAGTTCCCGGGCCCTTAGCTCAGTTGGTTAGAGCAGGGGACTCATAATCCCTTGGTCCAAGGTTCAAGTCCTTGAGGGCCCACCAAGCAAAACAAAGGCTTACCATGGTTTCCTGGTAAGCCTTTTTATTCCGAAGCCGATCTAGTCCCCGTTTTGGTCCCCGTTTGTGTTTTGGAACTCAGAGTGCCGTCGCGGTTTGCAGCTTGGCAGCGCTTATCGCTGGTGCCATCAACTTGCCAATAAGGAATTGGCTCAACCATTTCGTCACTGTTACACAAAATAGGCGCATCCATGCCGGTCGCTGCGAGTGCTGATTCGAGCGGCCAATCCATGACGGGAGGTCTACCATAGGCTCCAAAGGGCGAGGTTGCGAAGAAGTGCTTCCCTGTCGGCCAAGCTTTGTGCTGAAAAGCTCGGTCACTCCCTGGCAGGCTGGAAAGCCCGCCCGTTACGCTCCAAAGGGATAGCGAGTTCAGATTGTCCGTAGAATCAGCGTTTGTCCTTGCCGCTCGATGCATCCATCCCCAATCAGGGCGTTCAGAATGTTATTGGTCGTTTCCCTCGACACTCCGCACAGTCGCCCAAGCCTCGTGCAAGTTATTCGGACCGCTCGTCCTTCCTCGGCTGTCAGCTTCCGCAGCGTCCGCAAGACCCGCTCTCGGGCACTCAGTTCGCGCAAGGCGATTCGCTGCAACAGTTCTATTTGCAGTTCCGAAACCGCTTCCGCCAATTCAGCATAGACCAATTTCTGTTGATCGTGGGGCAGCCGTTCCAGCACCCCTCGAAGCTTCTCCGGCGCAAGCCAAGCCAAGGTGACCGGGCTTGTCGCTGTCGCCGTAAACGGGCAGCTTCCCAATACGATGTTTTCGGCGCCAACAATCCGCCCCGCGCCGCGGTGGGTAAGGCTCAGTGATTCCCGGCTCGCAAGGTAATCGACAACGACAGCGCCATCCACAATCAAACCCACCCGCGGGTTGTCCGGCCTAAAGATCACTTCGCCCCGTTTGAACCGATCGATCCGGCAGTACGGCAGCAAAACACTAAACGTGCTCATGTCTTCCCCCTTTAATTCAAGTCGCCGGCTTCGCCGCTCATCAATAGATACGCCCTTGCCGTGACTTCGACGTCCAGACAGCAATACAAGGCAATTTCTCCATATCGACCTTCCTGATGAAGCCGCGGCACATCCGCCCCGCTCACCGTCGCCTTGTGTCGTTCGATGTCCAGACTCGAAGCCACGGTATCCAGGCTGACATAGTAGTCGTCGCCGTGCTCGACCGAGAACCGCCGAAACAGCGTCATCGTGTCCGTTACCGGCTGTTCTCCGATCAGGCAGTAGGGCAGTTTCAGCCGATGTCGGACGTAGGCTGCTCGGATCTTCGGCAGGTCGAAATGCTTGATCCCGTGGCCGACGAGGATGGTTTGCTCACCGCTGACGCTGTCCAGCCAATGCCGGAACGCAATCAGCATCTCCCGTTCGGAACCGCACGAAAGCACGGTCCAGTTTGGAATAGTGGTCGGTTCTTGGCTCATCCCGTCGAAGAGAACGGCTTGGGTTTCGGTCTTCGCTGCAATGCACAGGATCTGCGCCGCATCGAGCAAGGCGGACTTCTCCCGGATCCTCGTTTCGGCTTCCCGGCGCCGGGCTTCAATCTTGTCGGTATCTTTGATGTTCGCTGGCGGTTTCCAGGCAGCGAGCGCCTTTTGAACGGCGTCATCGGAAGCCGCGCCGGTTTCGATATCGAGGCAGACCCACGGGGACTGTATCAAGTTTGTTACAGGCTTTAATTCCGTGACATTGTTGACTGCGAGCATGATTACCATCCTTTCCGGCGAAACCCGCCGCCCTTGACGCTGTTACCAGACCATCCAGAACCTGAAGACCAGAAGTCCAAAGGCATACCCATAGAATCCAATTGCTGAACCAGACTCATCAATGCTTCGGGACTCGTAGCCACAGTGCCGGGAAAGCTCAGGTAAACCCGCAATTTCCCCTTCGGCGTGTCCAGGCTGATCGGAATCGAAACGCCCGCTATTTCGGTTTGCGGTTTGGGTGCGCTGTTCCAGGTGGAACCGGTTTGAACTTGTCCGAGCAAACCTTGAAGCTGTGCAAGAAGTTCGGAATTGTTTTCGGCCATAAGGATTTCCTCTCGAAAAAGAAGGGGCGGCTTCAAACCGCCCCAAAGTTGGGGTGGAGGGGATTAACCGTAACGCCGGGCTTGCTCGACTTCAGCCTCACGCTCTAGCCAAACGATTTCAGCTTGGCGAAGCTCGGCTTCTTGCGGATCGATCAGTTTGCTTTCGACATCGAGGAGGGTTTCCATGGCGTCAAGGAAACGCCGGGCTTCAGCGATGAAGCGCCGCCGATCGAGTATGTTCGGATAGGTGGACAGCGTTGTAATTCCGTCTCGGCAGGTCAGGGCAATGCTACCGTCGCCGAGGTGCATGGTTTGCGAGAAGTTCGAGGTGCTCATAGAATGTCTCCGTCTAAGTTCATGGGCGACTGCCGCTAACAGTCGCCCTTGGTTAAGGTGCTTAGGCAAGTCCCAGGTGGAAGCCTTCACCGGCTTCCACCGTCTTCATATCCTCTTCTATCTGGCGCTTGGCGTGCTGCTGCGCGGCGCGGTCCAGGATTCGCCCTGCAAGTTGCTGTGCTTGCTGCAAGTCCGAGTTGCTCAGGGCTTGGAACAGTGCGTTAACGTCGCTCCCCTGGTGGTCATAACCCAGGGCGTCGTAGAAGTCGCCGGCTTGCAGGTAAATCTCATAGTGGAACTGGTAACGCTGTTCGAGTGCAGCTTCTCTCGCTTCTTCTTTTTCAAGTAGAGCAATGTGTCTTTGAAGGTCATGGTTGGTTGGACAGAATGACCGAGTGAGGTCTCTGAATAGAGAGTTCATTGTTCTTTCCTCCACAAGTACAAGATTTTGTTGTCCGGCTTTCTCCCTTTAACGCCTCCGAGCCTAGCCGGTAAAGAAGGCGAAGCTTGATTAAGCTTGGATGTAATTATTGTCAAAGACGTTAATAATGTCAACGGCAATGACAATAAAAAGTGACCCCGGCCATACTTTTTTCCCCAGGCAATAGCGGCCTACATATAACCTCAACCGAGAATTTTTCGGCCGTTCAAAACCCTGGTACACTCATGGATTTATTGGCATTGGCGATAATATGGAAGCGAAAGACTATCTTCGTCAGAAGTTGGACGAGCAGGATTTGACGCAACAGGAACTTGGCGACGAACTGAGTATCGCGCAATCGACGGTAGCGCAATGGTTGTCCGGTCGTCGGCCTATTCCGGCCGTTCATGCGCTGCGAATGCAGCAGTTGTTTGGGTGGGATGCCCCCAGCTTGTGCCCCAAACTGGCGGGATTATTACCGGATCAGACGAAACGAAAGCCAAAGCGAGGCCGTGATAAGTGAACAGCGTCAACCCCTCTGACGCTGTATTTCCGTAACCCGTTACGAAAAATCGACCGCCCACGATTGCCGTAGCGCCACGTAAACGGGGGAGGGTAGGCTACTCTCCCTACCGCCCCTGTTCAGGGCGGCCGGGCGGCCGGACAGCGTCAGCGCCAGCGCTCCCCTCGCTGGCGCTGTGGGTATTAAGACTGCGCCTGCAGCTTTCGAATTTTGACCCCCAAAATCTGATCCGCCAGCTTTCCCGGCTTGAGGGGGAGGTCCGGCTCGCGCTGCAAAGCGGCAAACAGCTTGTGCTGCTCCGGAGTGAGGCGGCATCTTACAGCCTGCATCAGGTCATCGAGCGCGGGTTTTGTGTCCCGGCCCCACAGGCTGTTCAACCAATAAAACGCGGCGACTAGGTTTCCGGATCGTACGGCCCGTGCAACCGCCTTACAACGGCTACGAAAGTTGGGGGGCATCCACTTGGACGCCTTGGCATTGGCGTCCAAATCAGCCAGCAGGTCAGTTAAATAGATGTCAGTCATAGTTCGTCCTCCTTGACGAAGTGGTTAAGAAATCAGGGATGTGGATCGGTCGGGGGCTCGACGGGCAGATCGATAACGGTGGCGCTGGCGCTGTTGGGTTCGGCTTTCCCGTTCAATCTCTCGGCCAAGCTCAGCACAAAAGTTGCGGCCTTCAGGCGCCGGTGCGGATCGTTCCGCGAGTCCAGAGCCGATTCCAAAGCATTGAGAGCCTTTGTAATCAGGTCCGGCAGCCTCTCGGCAAACTGCCGCTCGGCCTCCTCGCGCAGTCGCAAAAGCTCCGCCCGGGCTTCTGGTTTGGCTAGGAATCGGCTGACAGATCCACGATGCCATCCTACTTCTTTGGCGATCTCGGTCCTGTTGGTCAGCCCCTCCGCGACTTTCTGCAAGATTCGACGGTGTATATCGTTGAGTTCTTTCACTTTGTTGACCCCCTTGTCTGACTTCTGTAGTAGTCAGTGACGCATTAAGTTATTGAAATCACTAGGCTTACGCATTGAATCCCACGGCTGTGACGCATCCGTTACGCATTAAGTCATTGAAATTACTGAAGTTACGCTTGTGACGCATGTTTGCAAAACTTCTATACATAAATGAACGGGAGAGATAGCTATCCGCCTTTGTGATGAACTTTCTATATAAATTTTATATATAGAGTTTATGCGTAACATAGTAACCACGCGGGTTTGAAGCGTAATTTATGCGTAACCGATGCGTCACCAACCCTCGTTTATGCGTAACCTTTTCGGAGTGAAGACACTTTCCCAACCGGTTTTTGCCGCTGGGCAGCGTTTGCCGGATTTGATGCCCAGACCAAGAATGTCCCATGGCACTTAATCCAGTCATCGTGCGCCTTGTCGCCCTCTCTGCAAAGCTCGATCCGGCACAGCTTCTTCCCGTCTCGCTCGGGTTGGTGCCGTACAGAATGAACACCCAGGAGTTTCAAAACAGACTGTAGCCCGCCTGAAAAGCGAATAACGTCAGCTGGTTTGATGCCTGAAGCCTCGCACCATGTTACGTAGTTGGCATAGAGACTCGTCCGTGACTCTTCAGCGGCCGTTTTGCCGAATGTGATCCCGATACGGACCTTGCTGTCTTCGTCGTCACTGTAGACCAGGTTTTCGTCCATCCAGCGTGCAATCGGATTTGAGTTGCGTAGCGCTTCGATCGCCGCCGACCGCGCGGACTTTGATGCTTGACTGGTGTCGACTAGAAGCCGGATCATCTCCCCGTCACTCATAGCCAGCGCCCAATTGACGATACCCGGCAACAGCGGCCGGAATTCGGCCTCCAGATTGCGCCGGCGATCTGGTGGCACTACGTTCCGGAAGTAAAGAGGCACCTGCCGGCGGTGCAGGGCGCCGCTCAGATCCTTGGATTTCGGTTCCTGGTTCGCGGCGATGGCCGCCATGCCTTGGAATTTGAAGGCGGGGCCGGCCTGTTTGTTTTTCTCTTCATATCGCAACGAGTCATAGCCCGTTGCGGCCTTGAACGTCGTCAGCTCCTCGCTGAAACCCTCGGCGTCAGTGATCACCAAAAGCCGTTTGCCGTAAAGCTTCGCCGTTTCGAACCGGCTACCCTCCAGACTACGGAAATCGGTCACGTGGACGTTCTCAGTCCCGATTAGCTCCTCCAGGATCCGCAAAATCGTACCTTTCCCCGTCCCCGGCGGTCCGATCAAGGCCAGAAATCTCTGCAGGTCAGCTCTTCCCGTCAAAAGCGCTCGTATAAACGCCCGAAGGATTTCAATCTTTTCGGCGACATCGGTCGGAGCATCATCTTCATCTTGCAGGACTTCCCGAAGCCAGATAAGGAACGGCTCACAGCTAACGCTCGGATCGTAGTCATGCTTTAAAACCCACATGAAACCGTGATTCGGATCGTGTGCCAGAAGTTCTTGAGTCTCCAGGTTCAGCACCCCGTTTCGAAACGGGATAAAGTGCCGCGGCGACTCGCCAAAGCGCCGGCATAGTTCCAATTCAAGGAACGCCATGCAACCCCTTAGAAGCTGGATGCTATACCCTGTGGGAGCACCCTCGGTGATCTGCTCATTCACCACCCGACGAACTTCCGTATCCGGCAGTTCCCGCCAGCAATTTTCCGAGTACCTCCGCCACGCCATCCGTACCGGGTCGTAGCCGATCGTGGGAAGCCGTTCCGCAAGCGCCCGCGCCGCCTGATTTTGCGGCAGCAGTTTGCCATTCGGCCCCAGCAGGAACCCAGTAGCTGGAGTATCGTCCAACTGCCCGGCTTTTAGCCGCTCGATGGCATCTAGCAACAGCCCCCGCGCCGCTTCTCGATCCTCAAGGGCCATGTCGTTGATGTCGTAATTACTGGGAGCTTTGCCGCCGTCGGGCTTCCTCGGAATCACATAACCCGCCTTAATCTCCCCGTCGCTGGCCTCCCGCAGCACCTCCAACGCGATCCGGGCCTCTTTCTCCGCACCCTTCCCGACGTCCGGAACGAATAGCACGTTCTCGGCCTCAAGGTCGCCGGTTGCGAACAGATAACCGACATACCGAAGCGCCCACTTCCCTAGAGTGATAACCGATGTACAGCCAGTCAGTTCGGCAACAGTACAGGCTTGGCCATACCCTTCGGCGACTATCACCATGCCCTTGTCGGTAACGGTTTCTGGCTCTACTGCTCCGTGTGTGAAGTGAGCTATGTACCCTTGCCTGTTCGCTGGCAGCCTTTTCAATTTCCCATCGCCGGAGATGGCTTGGAACGCGTAAGGCATGTCGAACAGATAGCCGGGATGTCGTAGAGGTACCAATAACAAGTCCCGGTGGCTGTAACCCCGCGGCACATAGTCCGGCGAATAAAATGCGCCGCCCAGGGGCTTGATACCCTTGCGAAGGATGTAGGCGTGCTCGCTGGCTTTGTTCTCCAATCGCTGGATGTCGTGCCATGTGCCCACCGACTCTAGGATACCCTCCACGGTCCTAAGCGCTCGATACTTCCCGGATACTTGCTCATAGGGAGAAAGGGTTTCGTTTTCGGTGTTGTCGAAGTCCCCGCCGCGGTCCTCGAAGAGGATGTTTTTCTCCGCCTCGGAAAACCCGCCAAAGAATGTTCTTGCCCAGCCATCGAGAGGCTTTGCCGTCGCCCGTTTGAAGGTCTCCTGGATTTCTCTCGGGGTTGTTTCGTCTTTGGCCTTGCCGTGTGCCCGAATTCGGAAATCGGTCACCAGCTTAAGGCCTGCCTTGTTGTCAATCCCGAGACTTTTAATCCAACTGCAGAGGTGGAATAGTTTGGTATTGCCGCAGACTGGATTGATATTCGCGAGACGGGTTTTTAGTAAATCGATTCGGGCTTGAACAAGATCAACGCTGGACGTGTCTTGGTCGTTAGCCGCGTCCGCGGCCATGGTGTAGGTTTTCATAGGTGTTCCCCAAAGGTTTCAGGGACACCGAAGGGATTGCCTTTGCGTGAAAGCCCAGTAAAATCAATGTACCAGATTGATTCCCAAAGGACTTTAACGCGGCCCGATTCCCTTCGATGCCGCGTTTTTTGTTAGGCTACCCGATGCGAGGTCAACCGAGACTTTTCCCAGGCTTCCACGGCCGCCAGCGGAATCAGTACCCGCCGCTCTCCTACCCGCAGCACCTGCGGAGCTTCCCCACGCGCCGCCATCCGGTAAAAAGTCGGCTTGCTGAACCCATAGGCTTCGCAGAACTCTTTGATTGAAAAGGCATTTCTCATTTATGGTCTCCGGCTAATTTACCGAGACATAATTTAACCCTCTCATACCCTCTGTGTCGGTGAGGTATTCCGGTAAATCTACAGAAAGTTTGTGAGATACCTCACCCATGAAAGATAACTGTCTGTTTTCAAATAAGAAATAATTTTCAGGCCGCCAACGGACACCGTTTCACCAGCACCTCGGTTGTATTCAGCCAATCGCTTCCAGTCCCTTATCCAGCGTAAGCAATTCCAAACCGTGCACCTTTGCGGTCGCCGCAATAATCGCGTCCGGCAGTTTCACTCGGTGGGTGCGCCGCACAAGAATAGCCGTATCCTCAATGTCTCGGGTTAGCGGTAGATAGCTCAGCCTGGACAGCAGACGGCGAATTGCCGTTTCTTCCTCGTTGGTAATCCCCGGGTAACCCAACAACTCCATGCGGGTAATAGCGCTGTAGCCACACTCGTTTGATCGGAGATTCCGCCCCGTCAGCAACTGCCGTGCTTCAGGCACACGGTTGAAGAAACCAATGATTATGTTGGTGTCGAGAAGGTATTTAACGCCACTCATCCCGCAACCGCCTTTGAATTTCTACAGGATTACCTTTGAAGGAAGGCAACTCCGGTAAATCCTCGACCAAATCGAGCAGGCTTTCGCCCCTCGAAAGGGCCTCGGCAAAATCGAGAACTTCCTTAGCCCGGTCCTCCGGCAAGGTCTGTACTACTTCGAGAATCTTCCGAGCAGTTGCCGCCTCACACATAACTTATCTCCTCGTTGCCAGATCGATGATATTGCTTTCCCCGTACACCAGCCGCCGCAGATACCTTTCCCAGGTCTCCAGGGCCGCCCTCTTTTCCTTTAAATAGTGGTGACGGTCGTAGTGCTTTGCTTGTACGCCGGTCGTCCGGCCGTGCGAAAGCAGTTGAGCCCGCGTTTCCTTGTCGACGCCCAAGCCCGCCAGCAGGGTTTCGGTTGTTCGGCGAAGGTCGCGGGCCTCGAAGGGCTTTAAGCCGTGCTGTTCAGTTAACGTCCGAGAGACCGAAGTCACCGCGTTGGAAATGGTCTCCGGCCGCATGGCCGTTTTGCCGTCGCTAGTGAAAATAAACACCGAAACGCCCCTCCAGCTTTGTACCGGTTCCAACTGCTCCAAGGCAAGGTCCGTAATCGGCAACAAATGATCCCGGATACCGCCCCGGCCTTTCCCGTCCCGAAGCAGCAGCAATTCCTCGTTCAGATCGTTCCAGGTCGCCCGCAGCAGTTGCACAATCCGCTGCCCGCCCAGGCACAGGTTGAACCGCAGGAATGCCCGGCAGACGGGTGATAGACCGTCCAGCCCCTGCCAGAACAGCTTAAGCTCCTGCTCGCTCAAAGTCCGATCTCGCGCCCGCTCGAACTCGGCGATCCTCGGCACCAGCGCTACCGGATTGCTTTGCAGGCCGAACACCGCTCCCGTTTCCGCCAGTCGCCGCGGGTCCAGGTCGCTCTTGGCGCCCCAAGTGAACGCCGCACACAAATAGCTCCGCAGTTTATTGACCACCCGCGTATTCCCACGTTGAACCAGCCGGGCCAGAATCGCTTGAACATCGCCCGGCGTCACTTCAACTGCCTTAGCCTTCAGCAGATCGGGAAACGCCCGTCGAATATGGCGCTCGAAAACACCGTCCGCTTCCGGCGCCGATACTTTCCCCGCCCGGCGAAGACTGTCTATGTATCCGTCCAGCAGTTGCCCGAAGCTCCCGCGCCGGGCTTCCATTTCCCGCGCTCTTCGTTCCCGTTCGGCGGCTTCCTCGGCCTTTCGGCGCTCCTCTTCCCGGTGCTTCTTTACGTCGCCATGGGTAAGCCTAACTTCGATCAATTCAGCCGCTTTGTCTCGAGCCTCTCGAAGGGTAATCCCGCCGTCGCCGGGGGTTTGTTGAAACCGCCCGAGCTTGACGCTCCTATCGGCCTCGCCAATCCGGTATCGGAAGTAGAACTCTTTCAAGCCTGACGGGTGAACCTTGACCAGCAGCCGGCCTTCTCCCCGGTTTCCGGGTTCGGTCAGTTTGTAGGTTTCCGCCTTCGGTTGAAGATTTCGGATCGACCTTTCGGTGAATCGCTCAGCCATAATCTAGTCCCCGTTTTGGTCCCCGTTTGTTTTGAAATTAAGTGAGACATCAAGGGACTTAGGGTAACGCCAAATGGCTTATATCTCAATCACTTGTGATTCATCCTGAAATGTCTTGGAACGATATGAAGCCGTGTTTTATATGACTCATAATCCCTTGGTCCAAGGTTCAAGTCCTTGAGGGCCCACCAAGTAAAACAAAGGCTTAGGAGTTTCTCCTAAGCCTTTGTTGTTTCTACTGTCAACCAAGTGTCAATGCCGTCAACGGGTTG